>OFFD01000632.1_pt1 | contig 27659 bp, 25 predicted proteins | sample 1521291 | NCBI WGS metagenome assembly OFFD01 (sample SAMEA3504103, study PRJEB24116) | mouse gut metagenome | biome: mouse gut; feature: mouse-associated habitat; material: faeces | place: Denmark | collected 2011 | reverse complement strand
ATCGGAGAGCAGGCTTTTTCCTACTGCACCAGTCTAACCAGCGTTTCGATTCCTGATTCTGTCTCATTTATCGGAGAGCAGGCTTTTTCCTACTGCACCAGTCTAACCAGCGTTTCGATTCCTGATTCTGTCTCATTTATCGGAGAGCAGGCTTTTTCCTACTGCACCAGTCTAACCAGCGTTTCGATTCCTGCCTCTGTCTCATCTATCGGATCTCATGCTTTTGGTTTTTATTATGTCAATGGCTACCAGCCAGTCCCCGGTTTTATCATATATGGGGATCATGGTTCAGAGGCAGAACGGTATGCAGCGGAGAATGGCTTTGGATTTAACAAGCCACTTAACAACGACATTTCCAAGGCAACGATAACCCTGGAAAAGAGTAATTACGTTTATGATGGGAAGCCCAAGACCCCTTCCGTGACCGTAAAGCTGGACGGGAAAACTTTAACTGTCAATACGGATTATACCGTCTCCTACAGTAATAATACAAATGCAGGAACTGCCAAAGCGACTGTCACTGGCATGGGCAGGTACACAGGCAGTAAATCGGTAACATTTACAATCACAAAGGCGTCCGGTCAGGCAGATTCAAGGATTACTTGCAAAAAAAATCTCTATCAGGTGGCATACGGCGCAAAGCCATTTAAAATCAACGCATCTTCCAAGAGCAAGCTGACTTTTACAAGCTCTAAGCCAAAGATTGCCGCCGTGAATAAGAATACGGGAACGGTAACCGTCAAGAATACCGGAATTGCCGTGATAACCATCAAGGCTGGAAAGGACGCCGTCAAGGTGACTGTCAAGGTCAGCCCCAAGAAAGCGTCCATAAAGTCAGCGACTGCAGGCAAAGGCAGGAAGCTGACTGTGAAATGGGCAAAGGACAAAACGGCATCAGGATATCAGGTGCAGGCAAGCACGGATAAGAATTTCAAGAAAGATGTAAAAACCAAGAAAGTCCCGGTGGCTTCTTACACATTCACGAAGCTGAAAACAGGAAAGAAATATTATGTAAGGCTCCGCAGTTACAAGGAGTCAGGCAAAGAAACATTGTGCGGCACATGGAGCAGGTCCATGCTAAGCGGAAAGATTAAGAAATAATCCCTGATACGGCAAATGATAGCGCTCCCATCCCTTTCCATGTTATTTTGATATCAAATTGAAGCCGAGATTACGCCAACTGCATAATCTCGACTTCAATTTCTTTTGCGTCTTCCGATGTTAATTTTGGAAAAACTTGGTATTTCTTCTACCGAAATTCTCCCATTTTTTAGCATTATCCTTGCATTTTCCTTGCTTCGTCTGCACGTTCACTCTTGATAAACGACTTCATTATCTGTTCTTCATCAAATAAACTTATCATAATCGTCACAACCTGCTTTTCCCTATCAAACAAATCTGATATCTAACGGAAAAAGGTGTCACTTTGAAAGAATATATATAATTATAGGGATTTGTTCAAAGTGACACCTTTTTGTCAGCATCCCTTAATGGTATCAATGGAACATATCTACACAACCAGTCTTCATACTCTGATAAGTACTTTTCCTCACTTTCAATGCTGCTATCATCTACCATTAAATCATAAATTGCATATTTTTCTTCATTAGAATACTTCTTACATTTTGCACAAAGTCCTCTGATGCTTTTTCCTGTAAATCTTTATTTGCCCTCTCCTTAGATGAAAAAATAGTACGATTTTCCAAGGTTTTGAATGATTCTTTCACAAATCCAAGCCTAATCATAATATCAGTTGGGGATAATTCGTTTGTATGTTCTCTGCATTGGTACAGGTAAGCTAATAAAAGATATTCCAAATGCTTTATACAGATTGATTTTTCCCTGTTTCTTAACGATTCCGCTTTTGGCTTTGAAAACTTTTGGACTATTTCTATCTCGTTTCCTTTTCCTGTTTTTCTCCATGTAAAATATCTTTTGAATTTTTTTATCTGGTTTTGTCTCTGCTTTCCCTTTAAGTTGTTTGGTACATTTAGTTTGCATAAATTGGGATTAGTGCTTTAAAAGGACTGTCAATTAGGTTCCTTTCTTCGTCAAGAATTGAATCTCTCCATTTAGACTTTTCTAAATATTTTTTGATTTGCTACATTGTTTTTTCTATATCTAAAGGTTTTATTGTTTTTGGTAAAGTTCTTTCTGATATTAGCATAATAAGATTCTCCCTTCATTCATTTTTAGTTTGACATAAAAATATGCACCTCCAAATATTATACATGATTTTTTTCTCATGTCCAACATTTGGAGTGCAATTCAAATCCAGGTAGGCTTTTATAACTAATCCAGGAGACTAACAACTTTGTGGGCGGCTGCTCCTTTTTCTATAATATAACATTTCTCTATCTAAATATCAACATAAAAAGCAAAAAAATCCCGTTAGTTTTATAAAAACTCATCAAATAAAAGACCAGAAAGAACCATCAGTTAAACTATTGCCATGAGATAAATTTTTTCCAATATCTCCAAAAGATATGAAAAGTGGTTTGCCGTACGGCATTGGATATGTTATAATCTAATCCTGAGCAGTCGTGTTACAAGGTGGTAGCCTCCCTTATATTACGAGAAGGGAGGTGATGCAGATGAGTACATACGAAGTTTTAAGCCTGTTGTTTTTTGGCGGTTCGTTTCTCATTGCATTGCTTGCCTATTTAGATCATAGGAACAACAAGCGCAAATAAATAAGCCTACCTTGTTTCTTGACCGGATTCAGGTAGGCTTATAAGTCCTGCATGGAGGTTAACCACTTGGGCGGCTGCTCCTTTTCTATAATATAACATTTCTGTTTCTGAAAATCAACATAAAAAGCAAAAGTACTGGCAGTTTCATGCCTCATTCATAAATCCAAAAACAGAAAAAAACAATCAGTTAAACTATTGCCATAAGATAAATTATTTCCAATATCTCCAAAAGATATGAAAAGTGGTTTGCCGTACGGCATTGGATATGTTATAATCTAATCCTGAGCAGTCGTGTTACAAGGTGGTAGCCTCCCTTATATTACGAGAAGGGAGGTGATGCAGATGAGTACATACGAAGTTTTAAGCCTGCTGTTTTTCGACGGTTCGTTTCTCATTGCATTGCTTGCCTATTTAGATCATAGGAACAACAAGCGTAAATAATCCTACTCCCTTAAAAACAGCTCCGCTATCTTAAGATCCTCCGGCGTGGTAATTTTTAGATTCTCATAAGAACCCTCCACCAGACGTACCTTCTCTCCTAGAACCGTCTCCACCACCATGGCGTCGTCTGTGATAGAAAGCGCTTCCCCTTGCTCTTCCCGATGCAGCAGCTTTTGATAAGCATCATAAATCATCGAAAACGCAAATGCCTGCGGAGTCTGCACTTGCCAGACATGGCTTCTCTTTGGCGTTTCTTTCGCAAACTGACAATCATCGGCAATCTTTATCGTGTCTTTGACAGGCATTCCTGCCACGCACGCCTGGTCCTGCTTAACCGCCTTGGCGCAACGTTCAATCATTGCCTGATCCACAAAAGGACGGGCGCCATCGTGTATCATCACATAGTCTGGCTGACCGCCCCTTTTTTTCAATTCTTCTAATCCGCAAAAAACCGAGTGATAGCGCTGCTCTCCTCCGGGTACCACTGCTCTCACTTTCGTAAGCCCGTATTTGTCCACGATCTCTTTCTGACAGAATTCTACGTCTTCGCTGCCAGTCACTAAAATAATATCCTCCACGGCACTGTTTTCAAAAGCCTTTAGGGAATAATAAATCACCGGATGGGCGCCCAGCATCAGATATTGCTTTGGGATGTTGGCATTCATACGGCTTCCTCTTCCTGCCGACAACACAACGGCGGCATATCTCTTGTATTCCATCTTAACGTTCCCCCAATTTCAGATTCGGCACGGCATTGAGATCCCAGCCGTCCCGCCTGCCCGCAAGATATTCATAATAAGCGGCCGTCCCAATCATCGCCGCATTGTCGGTACACAGCAGTGGCGACGGATAATAAAACGCAATTCCTTGCTTTTCACAAGCTTGCTGCATCCCCTTGCGCAATGCGCTGTTAGAGGCGACGCCGCCTGCGATCGCAAATTTATCTGCCTTAAATTCTTCTGCCGCCATCATTGCATGTTCGATCAACACATCTGTCACTGCTTTCTGAAAAGAAGCGGCAACGTCTGCTTGCACGATAGGGATATTTTTCATATGGCATCCGTTGATATAATTTAACACCGCCGATTTGACGCCGCTGAAACTGAAATCATAGCGATGTTCCGCAACTTTTGCCCTAGGAAAGGCGATTGCGTTTGGGTTTCCCTCTCTGGAAACCTTCTCAATCTTTGGTCCTCCCGGATATCCTAGCCCAATGGCGCGCGCCACCTTGTCAAAGGCTTCCCCAGCCGCATCATCCCTGGTCCTTCCTACAATCTGATAGCGGCCATAATCCTCCACCTGGACCAGATGGGTATGCCCTCCTGACACTACCAGGCATAGAAAAGGAGGCTCCAAATCTTTATTTTCAATATAGTTGGCGCTGATATGCCCTTCAATATGATGGACTCCGATCAAAGGCTTTTTTGCCGCATAGGCTACTGCTTTTGCCTCCGCCACCCCTACCAGGAGCGCCCCTACCAGTCCCGGACCGTAAGTAACGGCGACAGCGTCCATCTCAGCCAGAGACATCTGCGCTTTGGACAACGCTTCCTCCATCACCTGATTGATTTTCTCTATATGCTTTCTGGATGCAAGTTCTGGCACCACGCCTCCATATAGCGTATGCAGCGCAATCTGGGAAGAAATAATATTTGACAATACTTCCCTCCCGTTTTTCACCACTGCCGCAGCCGTCTCGTCGCAGGAACTCTCAATGGCCAGAATCACCACATCCTTTTTCTTGCTATCCATGATCTCCTCCATTCTACCGCATGTCCGAACTTCCAGAATTAGTTCCCATAAAACCCAAGAATACGCCATTTGTTGTCATCATCTTTGCGGAGAATAAACGTCTGCTTTATCCTCTGCGCTTTCTTATTGCTCATCAGATAGTAGTTGGCATCCACATAAGCGCAATCTCTGCCTTTTACCGTCTTATAAATAACTTCGCTGCTTCTTTCCAGATTTACGCTGGAAATGCTTTTTTTCTCTTTTCCGTAGCTTTCAATGTCTTCCTTGACTGCCTCCAAATATGCCTCTTTGGTATTTTTCTCCTTCAGCTCTTCATCCATCAGCTCTCTGGACTGCTCGGTCATCTTTTCCAATTGCTCCTGGGTATACCCGCCGTCATAGAAACATTTGATAATCCGGCTGTAAAATTTGACCACTTCCCGGGCTGTTTTCGGATAAGAAAGACTAAGATCCTTAGAAATGATCATCTCTACTTCTGACAAATTCTTCTCTTTCCCGCTGTTTTTCTGCGTCAGATAAAAGTAATATCCCACGCACAGGCAGGCGCAAAACACTACGATAATGATAGTTTTGAGACCGTTTTTTTTCATGGAAATCCCTCCCTACTTAAAATCCAATTCCACTGTCTTGCCATCTTTTCCTAACTTGGCGTTAGAATAAATGCTGCGGACTTTGTCCATGTAATCCTCCGCCCGTACCAGGGAAGGACTGAAATGGGTCAGCCACATGTCCGCTACATCAGCGTCTTTGGCAATCTTTGCCGCTTCATAGAACGTCATATGCTTATACTGCTTCGCTTTCGCCTCTTTTTCTTTCTCCGCATACATTCCTTCTATAATCAATAAATCGGCATTTTGGGCGTTTTCCGTAATAGCAGGCGCCGGCCTCGTATCCGTACAATAAGTCAGCTTTATCCCTTTCCTGGGCGGTCCCATCACCATGTCGGGCGTATAATCTTTCCCATCCAGCGTAAGCGTCTCACCTTTTTGCAGCCTGCCCCAGCAATTCTTTGGAATGCCAAGCTGTATCGCACGCTCCACCTGAAACTGCCCTGCCCGCGGTATTTCGATGGTATATCCATAACAGGTAATATTATGGTTTACCTTAAAAGCCGTGATGTGGTATCCCTGCGCCTCTAAATGCTCCACAGGCTGATTCAGTTCCAGATAACGAATCTCGAACGGCAGCTCTGGCGCAATCGTGCGAAGGGCTCTGACTACCTGCTCCAAGCCCTTTGGCCCAATCATCGTGACTGGCTCGCTGCGCTCTGCATTTCCCATGGTGAGCAGCAGTCCTGGAAGACCGCTGATGTGATCTGCATGATAATGTGTAAAGCAGATAATGTCAATGGGTTTGGCACTCCATCCTTTTTCCTTAATGGCAATCTGCGTTCCTTCTCCGCAGTCAATCAATAGACTGCTTCCATTGTAGCGGGTCATCAGCGACGTCAGCCAGCGGTACGGCAACGGCATCATTCCCGCAGTTCCTAATAAACATACATCTAACATACCTCGTCCTTTCAGATCAGCTCTGTGATCTCCTGGGAGGCAACTGGGATTTGAAATCCTTTGACCCAGGCGTCGTAACATGGCTCACAAAGGTCAAATTCCTGCCGCTCTCCATCTTTGTCTGAAAAATACCCCCATTCCTTTTCTACATGAAGATACTCCTTCCTAGGAATGGCGTCTCCTTCCTGAATCATTTTCTTACAGCAATTGCAGATGATCTTATCTTCTTTTTTCATTGGTTATCCTCCCTAATGGCAAACTTTTCAAGGGACAGCTAAAAGCCTGCGCGCCAGCCGCTTGCCATTCTGGCAAATCACACTCTCTGGGGCGACCCACAAGATATACCCTCCGGGGCATCTTAAGCCGACCTGTTCACAAGGTTTGCTTTTAAATGGCAAAGGCCGTTGCGCTGCCTTAAAGTCCCACAGCCCTATTATAACTCCAAAGGCAATCCTGTTTAAGAGGGAATTATAACCATGCCACTGCTCATCTGCGGTCTGCTTCCCATGCCATGACCATCCCGTCCTCTCTGGGCAGCTCGTAAAAATTCTTTCGGATCCCGCAGTTTTGAAATCCCAGGCTGCGATAAAGGCGCATAGCATTTTCATTGGAAATGCGCACCTCCAAAATCACTCTTGTAATGCCTTTTTGCTGCGCCTGATTTAAAAGGTACTGCATCAAAGCCTTTCCGATTCCGCAATTTTGATGTGCCGGATCCACTGCTACATTGGTAATCTCACCTTCCTCAAACGAACAATACATGCCGCAATATCCCACGATCCTTTCGTCAGCCAGCGCTGTGACAAAAAGCGTGTCCTGCTGCATGGCTGAAAGGAAAGCCCTGGCTGACCAGGGACGTGAGAACACCGCAGATTCAATCTCTTCCACAAAGGGTATATCCTCTGTGTGCATCTTGCGTATGGAAATCTGAAGTTCTGACATAGCAATCCCTCGATTCTGTCTCATATGATGTACCCTCTTACTCTCTGGGGCGCCAAAGCTTGGCGATCCACCAAGCGCACAAGGCTTTCTTTCTGGACATCCAAGCATGGCAACCCGCCAAACTCACAAGGCTTACCCCCTGGGGATCACAACTCCTTGTTCTGGGCCAGCCGTTCCCGCTCCGCCTGCGAGAGGCGCAGATAATCCGGACGGTGTTCCGCCGCAGTCTCGATTCTTCCTTGTTGGTAATACAAAATTCCCAGCGCTGCCAGCGCTGCGGCACGCTGTTTATTCAGATGCGGCGGAGCAAACGTAAACGGCACGTTGCAGTGTTCCTGTATAAAAGTGCGAAAGACAGGCACCCCGTCTCCTAAAAACACCACAGAATGTCCTCTCTGATTCACTTTATGAACGATATCCTCAATTCCCACAGCGCACTGGGGTTCTAACACTTGCATCGTTCCTCCCCGGAAGTCATACACCCCTGTATAAGTCTGATTTCTTCTGGCGTCCATCAGCGGGCACACCAAATCTTTACTGCCCCAGAGATTATAGGCAAGACCATCTACCGTGGGAATATGGATCAGTGGTTTTCCCAGAGCAAACCCCAGTCCCTTTGCCGTTGCAGAACCAATGCGCAGCCCGGTAAAAGAACCTGGTCCTGCAGCAACCGCAATGGCGTCTATGGCGTCTAAGTCCAACTCAATCATTTTAACAATCTCATCCAGCATCGGCAACAAGGTCTGGGAATGGGTTTTCTTATAATTAACCGTGTATTCTGCAAGAAGATTGTCCTCCTGCGTCACTGCCACGCTTGCCACCAACCCGGAACTGTCAAGCCCTAATATTTTCATTCCATGCCTCCATATTTGTTTATCGTAATCCTGCGGTATGCAAATCCTTTCTCCAAATCTTTCTCGATCCGGATCTCAAGAAAGCACTCTGGCAATATTTCCTGTATCAAGTCCGCCCATTCAATCAGAGTCAGCCCCTGACCATAGAAGTAATCTTGATATCCGATTTCTTCCATCTCCTCAATATCACCGATGCGGTAGACGTCAAAATGATAAAAAGGCATTCTGCCTTCCTCATATACCTGCACAATTGTAAACGTAGGGCTGCAGATTGGTTCTGCTATGGCAAGCCCTCTGGCAATCCCCTGCGCCAGCAACGTCTTGCCGACACCCAAATCACCGACCATTGTATATACGTCCCCCGGCTGCGCCTGTTCTCCCAGCTTTCTGCCAAGCTCAAAGGTTTCTTCTGGGGAAAAGCTATCAATTACTCTCATTTTTTCCTCCATCTTATATACTGAACGGATTCAGTTTCAACCGGAACCCTTCTAGGTGATTAATCGCCAGGCCGACAATCGTCTGATATTGTTCTCCGATGGCTTCCTTGGGAATGATATAGGCGTTTACCCGGCTGCTGTATATCAGAAGCTGGTTTTTATTGGAAACCATTTTGTAAATCTGCTTCCACTCCAGATCTGCGCTCTGTTCCCCCTGGGACACGTGGATCCCCGCGTCATCAACCTTATACCGCAGGGCGTTTTTGAGAGTCTGGGAGGATGAGAGCTGACGCTTGGAACGAAGATAGAGGTTCCCCGGAACATAGACCAAGCACACGATTCCAAGGACAAGATATAAAACCGTATACAGCGCCTCAATTTTCCCAAAAGTCAAACCTGCCATAATCAGCACCCACACGCCTACCACAGTGGCTATAATTCCCTGAAATCCATGGTATGCATGATAAATGTTAAAATGAAACATATCTTTATCTGTAATGGTTACTTCAAATTCTGCCGACATTTTATAATTTCCTCCATTCTGTGCGCTTTATAGCACAAGCAGGTAGTTCGGGGGTGTCGCACAAAGATATTTACTTGGTCAAAAGGTCTTGCCGCTCATGCGGCAAAGACAGAATGCACAAAAATCACTCTGGAAAGCTAGCTTTCCAAGATGACTTTTGTGTATTTTGTTTGCATTGCTTTGCAATGCAAACCTTTTGAACAAGTTAATACCTCCGTGCGACAGCCTCTCTTCCTTCCATTCTGTGCATTTTTACACAAATAGGCAGTCTGCAAAAGAATTTTCTGACTCTTTTGCACTTTCCTCCCTACATGTTACATAGATCATCGATCTCCAACATTAATCATAACATACTATAATCATGCAATCAATATCCGGGAACGTTTGAGTTTCCTTATTTTGCAATTCATAGCGCCAAAAGGTTTCCATCACAAAGTGATGAAAACACTTTTTGTGCAAGATGTCTATGCTGCCAAAGGCAGCAAGACCTTTTGGTGCTATGAATTGCAAAATAAGGAAACTCAAACATAGAAAGTTTTGCAATTTCGGAACCTGTATGCTATACTAATTGTTAACTATAGAAGATTTTATACCGATATATAGTATATCTACTATCAGGATAGGGAAGTCCAAATTTTATTCAAAGGAGTGATGATAATGAGTATGAATCAAGGTCTTTCTCAACTTTTTGGAAGCATTTCTTCCAAGGGCAGTTCCGGGAATACCAACTTTCTCTCAGACTATGCCAGCATTAAAAGCGGCAGCTACGGCAGGCTTATGAAATCCTACTATGGCATGGGACAGGATTCAAGTTCCGTGTCCTCCGGCTCAAAAGCCCGCACAAATAACATCTTGGAGAGCATTCTTGAAGAGAGAAGGAACCCGAAAGTTTCCGAAGACGTAAAAGAGGCAAATGCCAATCTGACGTCAGGAATTTCTACATTGAAGAATTCTGTTGCAGCCTTACAGAATGACAACACTTACACAAATACGCAGACGAATCAAAATGGACAGACTGGGCAGAATGCAACAGACAAAGTAGTATCTGCGATGAAGAACTTTGTATCGCAATATAATGACGTTGTGAATGCAGCAAAACATTCCACATTGTCAAACAAAACAGCATATATCGCTAACATGATGAAAACCTCGAAAGCAAATGAAGATAAGCTTGCAGAGATCGGCGTCACGATCAATTTAAACGGAACGCTTCAATTCAATGAAGGCAAGATGAAAGCCACAGGCATCTCTAAAGTACAGGAACTGTTCTCAAGCAAAGACGCCATGAGTTACGGCTCTACGGTTATGTCCCGTCTTCAGTTTGCAGGCATTGGCTCCACTACAGACGCTACGGACAAAGATAACACGGCAGGTTCCAGCGCAGCCGCTCTCAAAGCAGACAGCGAAGCGCTTGCGTCTGACAAGTTATATGAAAAAGTCAAGGATAAGGATGGCAAGGAGACCGATGCCTATGATATCGACAAAATCTTTTCCACAGCCAAGAGCTTCGTAAACAATTACAACGGAATGTTTGACGCTGCCGAGTCCAGCACTAATTCCGGCGTATTGGCAAATCTGTCCAATATCAGGGAAAAGACAGCGCAAAATGCAAATATCCTTAAACAATTCGGAATAAGCGTTGATCAGAAAGGCAGAATGAAGATCGATGAGGACACATTCAAGAAATCAGATATGTCCCAGGTACAGAAATTTTTCAAGGATTATGGTTCTTCGATTGCCACCAATGCATCGCTTGTAGATTATTATACGACTACCAAAGCGAACGCCGCCAGCGGTTATACAGCTGCCGGAGCATATAGCGTGCAGGGAAGCTCTCGTTTCACTGACTTTATTTAATTGACATAAAATGATGAAAACATAAGGAATGCGGATCCTCCAGAGTTTGCTTTGACGGATCCGCATTCTTTTTGCCTCCATGCCAATGATTGGCAAGCCATCTAAAGCAATTTATGCACCTAAAATTGCACCTTGCTCTTGTCATATCACTGACTTTTGTGCAAAATAAACTCTTGACTTTAATATACTAACTTGTTAGTATATTGACGTGGCATTTAAATTTGAAAAGAATGTATTTTCGGAGTCCCTTTGTGCCTAATGTATACAATTTTATAAAGCATACCTGGATGGCACGTTGATTAAATTTGTATGCATTTGTCAAAAAATTAGCCATAAAAGCGGGTATTAGGGAGATTCCGAGAGTACATAAGAATGAAAGGGAGATCTATTTATCATGAAAAAGATACTTGCACTAATGATGACACTGACGCTAGCATTGTCGCTGACTGCCTGCGGCAGCCCCAAAGAAGAGAAAGCAGCTTCTGGAAGCGCCTCCGAAAAAGACAGTGACCTTGCCTATGTAAAAGATAAGGGAACCTTAGTGGTGGGCATCACTGATTTTGAGCCGATGGACTACAAAGATGAAAACGGCGAGTGGATCGGTTTTGACGCAGACATGGCGAAAGCCTTTGCAGAAAGTCTCGGGGTAACAGCAGAATTTGTAGAAATTGACTGGGACAACAAGATTATGGAATTGGACGGCAAAACAATCGACTGCGTCTGGAACGGCATGACCCTGACAGATGAAGTGAAAAGCTCCATGTCCTGCTCCAATGCATACTGTAACAACGCACAGATCGTAATCGTCCCCAAAGACAAGGCGGACCAATATCAGGACAAGGACAGCCTGTCTGATCTGACTTTTGCAGTAGAGGCTGGCAGTGCCGGGGAAGAACAGGTAAAAGCCCTTTCCTTGAATTATACCGCAGTGAAGGCACAGGCAGACGCCCTGATGGAAGTTGCGGCTGGAACCTCTGACGCCGCAATCATTGATTCTTTGATGGCCGCAGCCATGGTAGGCGAAGGCACAAGCTATGACGGCCTGACCTACACCATAGGGCTGAACAATGAAGAATATGGTGTTGGCTTCCGCAAAGGTTCCGATCTGACCACGGCACTCAACGACTTCTTCCGTTCCAGCTATGAAGACGGAAGCATGACGGAACGTGCAGAAACTTATGGCGTGCAAGCCGCTGTGATTGAGCAGTAGACCGCGATCGTACTTAGAAAGCTTATGGGGCTGTCGCACTAATATATTCATGTCTTGTAATTTATGTTAGTGCGACAGCCCCATTTTCGTCAATTATGAATTAAGAAAGCAGGAACCCTCATGGAACAGATTCTGGAACAACTTCCTATCGTACTGAAAGCACTGAATATCGGCTTTCTACAGACATTAAAATTATTCTTCGTGACATTGATCGGCGCTTTTCCGCTGGGACTGGTCATTGCTTTCGGCTCCATGTCCCGGTTTAAGCCCTTGAGTTATTTCACCAAAATCATTGTCTGGATTATCCGGGGAACGCCCCTGATGATTCAGCTTTTAATCATTTATTATTTCCCGGGGCTGGTATTACATAACCCTGTCTGGGGCGGCGGCGAGACTGGGCGTTTCGTTGCAGCTTCCGTGTCTTTCATCCTAAATTACGCCTGCTATTTTTCTGAAATATACCGGGGCGGCATTCAGGGCGTTCCGATCGGACAGGAAGAGGCTGGGTTGGTCCTTGGCATGACCAGAGGCCAAATCTTCTTTAAAATCACCCTGCTGCAAATGATCAAGCGAATCGTCCCGCCCATGTCCAATGAAATTATCACGCTGGTAAAGGACACTTCCCTTGCCCGGATTATCGCTCTGCAAGAAATCATCTGGGCAGGACAGGCATTTATGAAAGGTTCCCAGGGCATTTCCGGCGCCATCTGGCCCCTGTTTTTCACCGCGGTATATTATCTAATCTGCAATGGCATTCTGACAGTTCTCCTTGGACAGTTAGAAAAAAAGCTGGATTATTTTAAATAGAAAGAGGAGGAACGGTTATGCCAATCTTAGAAGTGGAACATATACGGAAATATTTTGATCACATCGAAGTATTAAAAGATATCAGCTTTTCCTTAGAGCAGGGACAGGTAGTGTCCATTATAGGATCTTCAGGAAGCGGAAAGACCACCCTGCTGCGGTGTTTGAATTTCTTGGAACGTCCAGACAAAGGCGTCATCCGGGTAAACGGAGAAATCTTATTTGACGCTGATAATCCTGCTGCCCGCCAGGAAGCCGAAATCCGCAAGAAACGACTGCATTTCGGCTTGGTTTTCCAGTCTTTCAACCTGTTCCCCCAATATACCGCCCTGCAGAACGTGATGCTTGCAAAAGAGCTTTTGGCAAAGGAACGGCCAGACTATAAAGCAAACAGGAAAAGCATTCATGCAGAAATTGAAGCACAAGCAGAACAGCTTTTAAGGCAGATGGGATTAAGCGACCGTATGTCGAATTATCCCCATCAGCTCTCTGGAGGACAATGTCAGCGGGTGGCAATCGCAAGAGCGCTTGCCCTGCAACCAGATATCCTTTGTTTTGACGAGCCCACTTCTGCTCTCGATCCAGAACTGACTGGAGAAGTCCTCAAGGTCATGAAAGAGCTGGCAGAGCAAAACACCACAATGGTCATCGTCACTCATGAAATGGCATTTGCCAGAGACGTGGCAAACCATGTAATCTTTATGGACAATGGCCATATCCTGGAACAGGGAGAGCCTCTGGAAGTGTTTGAACATCCCAAAGAAGAACGGACCCGGCAGTTCTTGGCGCGGTTTACCCAGGGATAAAAAACTCTCTAGGCAGGATTTTCTTTCATGCGACAGCCCATTTTTATGTCCCCTGATTTTGCGCAAATCATCATCCTAAAACACCAGCTCCTGCTGCTCTACCACCTCGATTTGAGTAGCAACAATGGTCTCCGGCTCGCTTCCGCGCATATGCTCTGCCTTTAAATACTGCATTCCCTGACGAAGGCTGGCAGCGATCAAATTGAGCACATAAATATTATCAAAGCGACTGTAAATCGATTCCCCTCCAAGCCCAGTAAAGCAAATTAACTGTGTGTTTGTCTTTTTCGCCATGTCCATCAACGGCTTTAGCAGATGCGCCGCATTTGTCTGGGCAAAAGGGTTGTCCATCAAAAGAACCTTGCCCTCGTTTCGGTCAGCAAAAATGTCCGAATCATCCCTGCGCATAAAATAAAGCAGGCTGGACAACACCACAAATGCAGAAAGAAACCCCTCTCCGCCGGAATTTCTGGCAACTTCCGCCCAAGTAATCGAATATTCCCGCTGCTCCTCAATCTTATAGAGACGAATCTGCACATTGCCGATGCCCACCACTGTATCGTAAAGATTCCTGGTCGTCATCTGCGTGCCAAAATATTCCTGGGCATTCTCATTTTGCTCAAAAATGGCGATCCCTTTCCTGGTAAGCTGATCCATAAAATCCTCAAGCCGGACATGGTACATGCCCTCGTTTTCCTCCCACGAAGGAAGCTGGATTTTCAACATCTTGACCGGACGTTCCCGAATGCTAATCGTGGAATTCTGGTCAATGTTTCCCAGATTGCGGTGCACTTGCAGAAGGTACTCTTCCAAAAGCTCCACAATTTTGCTTTTTTCTTTTTCCACCATGGAAATATCCACCTCTATCTTTTCCATCAGGCTCCGATAGGACTGTAGCGTCGTGATGAGCTGCCGCTGTATCAAGACGGCGTCTGCTGACAGCTCCAGCATTGCTTCCAATGGCTTCCGGTAAAAGTCTTCCTGAAAACAATCCTTGCGCGCCACTTGGTTCAAAAGATGCACCAGGCGTTCCCTTGCGTCTCTTTGGTCGCCGCACAGCCTGTTATAATCCCGGAGCAAGATTCCTTTAAAATTTCGAAGTGTCTGCACATCCATGGATGAAATATCTCTTTCCCAGTCTGATGGTCCCTTTGCCGGAAATTCGCCGTATTCTGCCAATGCCGTAAGGTTTTCATCATAACTTTGCAGCCTGAGGCTCAGCTCCTTTCCCGTCTTTTGCAGTTCCTTGCGCTGATAATCGAGCTGAGCTTTCCTTGTCTCAAAATCTTCTTTGGGAATCTCCTCCTTAGACAAAGGGGCTTCTTTGCAATATTCATTTGCCATCCGATGGACTCTGTCCTGCATCTGCTGCTCAAACAGCGCCGCCTGCTTATCCTCCTGATTCCAGAGGCTTTCTTTTAGCTTGATCTTCATTCTGCGGTCTTCTAAGCGAATTTCCAGATCATTCTCTTGCCTGCGGCTGTAGGCAACTTTCTGCCACTGATGTTCTTTCTGACGATGCTTCTTTGCAAGATGCGTTAATTCCTCCTTTGCCTTGCGATACCGTTTTCTGCTGTGCTGCTCCTGAAGTTCCAGTTCCTGAATTTTTAGGGATACCCTGGCAGTCACCGCCGCAAACCGGGCTTCCATCTGTGGCAGTTTTTCCTGGAAATCTCCGATCCGCCCTGAAAGATCCGAAGCCTGTACTGGCCCCTGATCGAAGCAAATTGCTTGCAGAGCTGCAGCCACTTCATGGCGCGCAGCTTTTTTATATCCCTGATATTGTGCAAACTGCTCCTGCCTGCGCTCTCTCGAACGCTCCAGCATAGCCCTGGTATTTTGAAGGCTCTGCTGCTTTTCCTGAAGCTTTTGCATCTTTAAACGGGATAATTTCTGCTTTTCTATAAGATGCATTTCTTTTTTCTGGCATTTTTGGTAATTGCGACGGTTTTCCTGGTACTCCTGATATGCGCGAAACAGCTCCTGAAAGTCTGCTTCTTTACGTTTTTGCATCTCAATTTCCTGGTCAATCCTGCGGATCTCTTGCTCCAAGGCGCGCCTGCGTTCCTGACACAGAGACAGTTCCTTTGCAGCGCAGGGTATTTCATGATCCAGCGCTTTGATATCCTGAGACAAATTTTCCAAATGCGCCTGGTTGTCCTGATATCTCTCACTGCGGACTTTTTGATTTTTGACTTGCTCCTTCCATGCAAAATATTGCTGATATTCCTGCCTGCGCACAGCAATCATTTGCTGTTTTTGTTGAATCTGTCGCTGTTTTTGTGCCACAAGCTCTTTTCGCTTCTGCTGATCCAGCAATTCGTCTTGAAAGAGCAGATAAAATCTCAGATTCGGAAACTGAATGACATTTCCCTCTTTAGGCGAAATCTTTTGTTCCAGCTCCTTGCGCAGGATGATCGGAATCGGAAACGCCATGGGAACCGTCCCTGTAATATGCGACAGCTTTTCCACTTCTTTCTCGGACAAAATCAAGGCATAGGGAAGAAACGGATTCTTTCTCACCAGCTCTAGGTTCTTCTTTTCGGAATAGCCATTATTCTCCAGCCATTCCATGCCATACACCGTATGAATGCCCAAGCTTTCAAATTCCTCCAAAAGCTTTGGAGGCAGCTCCAGAACTCTGCCCTCTGCCAGTCTTTGATATTCCCCTTGCAGCTGGTTTTCTTCTTTTTCCAAGCTGCGGCAAGCCGTCTCTATCTCATTTAATTTGCGGTCTGCTGCCTGAAAAATCTTCTCTTCCCAAAGCAAGGCGGACTCCTCCAGCTGCAGATATTTCAGTATCGCCCTGCGCTGCGACAATTCTTGCTCATAATCTTCCTGCAACTGCTGCCGTTGTTCTTGCTTTGCCAGCGCAAGTGTCCTCTCTTCCCTTAAGCTGGCAATTTTGCGTTCCAGGATGGCTTTCCTATTTTTTTCCTGTTCCAGTTCCTGATTTGCTGTTTTTTTCTTCCTCACTGTATCTGACAGCGTTTTCTTACAGACTTCTGCGAAAACTTCTAAGCTGCCTGGCTGATACTCTCCTAACATATTTCTGACTAAACGTTCCTGATATCTTACATGAAACTGCTCCTCCTGTCTGTCATAGCTCTCCATTTTGCTTTTATGCTCTCCCAGGGCAAGGGCATTGTCAAGAAGGATTTGCTCTAGTTCTTGCTGCGCTTCCTGTTCTCTTTTCATTTCCTCTGCTGTTGTTGCAGACTCCTTTGCATTGCTTTTGAGACAATCATTTGTCTCCTCTAAAGCCTGAACGCTACAGGCGCGCAATAAAAATCCCAGACCGTTGCGCTCTGGCTCCAAATCCTTGTCCCGCTCCCTGGCAACGCTCAGGCGCTGATGCGCAAGCTCCCACTCTTCCTGCTCCTGAGTGACGATTTCTTGCTGCCTGGCGCAGGCAAGCAGATATAAATTCTGCTGCAGCTTTTCGGCTTCCCGCTCCAAGCCCTCCTGCTCCATAGCAATCATTTCCCGGTTGCTGATATGGAATCTTTTCTTCTCTTCGAGCTGATAATATTCCTGTGAAAGCTTCTCATATTCCAACTGTGCCAGTTCCCTGCCAATCGCCTCTGTCTGTTGCTGGTTTTCCTGTTCTTCCTGTGACGCTTTCTTATGTAGCACTTGCAATTCTTTCAAAAAACATCCAATCCTGTTCTCCTGTGCTCTTAGCTCCTGCCCAGCCTGTAGATACTGTTGATTGCGCTCCTCTATGCCAGCTGCCTCCTGCTGAAACAGGCGGATGACGTCACGCCGCTTGATTTTAGACTGGTTGTCTTTGTATTGCCCCACATATTTTTCAAGGATTACCTGAAATTCCTTCATGTGATTCTTATCTTTATTGAGCTTATTCTCTACTGCGTCCAAAAGCCACTTTTCCACCAATCCTTTTTCGTCTCTGCAGTCAGCGAACAAATCCGAAAGCCCAGATTCCTTCAAGTTGACTTTCTTAATAATCCCTTCCCATTCTTTGTAATTGATCTGATACTCTTGCAGTTTTTCAAAATACTGTCGGGACTGGGCGCTGTTTGACATCTCATAGTAAAAAAACCTCATTGCTGGATCTCTTTTATATTCTTCAAACAATTGGCGGCAGGCACCGTAATTTTTGAGGATTATCTCGCGCTTTCCTTTCTCCACCACTGGAATACGATGAATGTCGTGCAGGCAGGCGCTTGGATATTCACTGATAAAATTGATAATTTCTAAGCTTTCTTTCTCGTTTTCTTCGCTGTCCTGAGCTTTGCGCACCATCATTCCCGCAAGCACATAGCCTGCCTTTCGGTCTAACGCCCATTCCGTCATAATGAAAGACGGCTTGCTGGTGGTAAAGTAACTCTCAAAAGCACGGTCCTTGGCGTCCCGGTAACGCCTATGAACAAACGGCGCCATCATCATCTGCACCAGCACTGATTTCCCGCCGCCGTTGCGTAAAGACATCAAGGTGCTCTCGCCGTTAAAATGAAAAGTCTCGTCACTGATGCGTATGGCGTTGTGATTATAATTAATATTGATCAGCCTTACAGCATTTATTTTACTCATTTTCGCCTCCCTCCAGCCTCGCCGCTTCTCCCAGCACTTTTTGGATTCTCTGGTAATGATTCTGATTCAGCAAATTCCAGTCCATAAAGCTGTCCAACTTCCTGGTCGTCTTGATCATTTCATCCTCTTCCACATACTCTATCAATCCCTGCTTCTGTAAAAACATCAGTATATGATGCAAAAACCCCTCTTTGGTCGTCTTGGCGCGCGAGCCTTTCTCATCAGAGCGTAACGCCTCATAAGCTTCCATCATATTCGAAAACGCAATCCCTGCCTGTGCTTCTTCCTCAGGCGGCACATGCCGCACCCCTTCTTTCAATCTCTTGGAAATACAATTTTGAAGTTCTCCGACACGCATATATTCTCGGGATTTGCTGCTGCTTCCCTGACCGTCAAAGAATTCTACCAATAAGGTCAAAATCACAAATTGAGACAGGTAATAATCTTTGTCCGTGGCGTTTGATTTACACAAGACACTTTTTAGCTGCGCCTTGGAAAACCCCAGAAAATTGTTTTCTTCCCTAGGAATCAGGTAAATCACATTTCCATACCGCTCCACGCTGCACAGGGCGATTTCTCCCTGGGACTTCACCAGGCTTTGCACCTTCTCTTGTTCTGTGTATGCACGGTACAATAACTGCTCTTTTTCTTCCTGCAGTTCATGATGCTCTAACAGATAATAAAATATCTCCTGACTCTGCCGGATCTCTTCTACTTCATATCCCATGATCTCCTCCATTCCGCCCTCCTTGGCGCATACTGGCATCTTGTAGCTTCATATTCCATGATTTCCTCCGTTCTGCCCTCCTTGGCGCATACTGGCATCTTGTCAAAAATCAGTAAATTTTTGCGCTTTGTCATCCTCCCTGACTCGTATCAGCACATTGGAACAGCGGATCGTTTTCTGATTTCCAAATTCATCGTGCACATCTGTAAATTCCACTGCTTTCCCATCTTGGAGACGGAATGCTTCTATTCCCAAAATCCCCTGAAACCGGGGTGATTCTTCCACAATCTGCAGCAAGGTCACATTCAGTTGGAAATCTTTGGACGGTTCCTGAATATATTCGCTCTTTTCTTTCCCAAGGACGGCAATATCAATCTCTTTATTACGGATCAGCTCCACCATGATTTCTTTAAATATTTCCACATTCGGAATCAACTCCTGCTGCCTGTCTGTTCCTTTGACTCGCTCAGATAGCTCCATTAAGGAAAGTTCCCCTGCTTCTGCTACCTGTTCCAGCAGAAAGGACAAGCTTTTCTGATACTGGCTTAACTTCTCCCTGCGCATCTGTTGCTGCTCCTGTTCCCAGGCTCCGCTGTCAAAATCCAGCCGTTCTTCCGGCTCTGCCTCTTGGACCTTTTGCAGCGGCCTCTGAAGCTGGAACGCTTTCTTGAGATTATAAGATTTCTCTGCCTCCTGGTAAAATAACGGCCGAAGAAAATATTCCAACCGTTCCAAAGCGTCTGGCCGTTCTAAAATCTTATCATACAAGCTGCTGCGCAACGGAAACCTTTGAATCAGGGACATCTGCGACAGCGCTTCCAGTTCCTTGGTATACAAAAATTTCAAATCGAAATGACTGTTCAAAATCTTCTGGTGTTCCTCCATAGCGCGGCTTAGATACTGCTCAATCACCTTTAAATGACAAAGCTTTTCCTGTTCCTTGTCTGTAAGCTTTCGCAGATTGATGTTTGCTTCCTCTAACTCTTGCACCCGGCTTTTTACCAATTCCCGGTAATTCTTAAATTTTTCTTTCGTCTCACTGATCGTCTCTAAGTTTTCATTTAAAATCTCCTGATAGTCCTGCACAGAATAATTGAGGGCATTCCTGCGGATTTTCCTCATTGCCTCCTCTATTTTCTGAAGCTGAATCCGCAAAAGGTGAAAGACATTCTTAATCTCATCTGCCGCCTTGTCATAGCTCTGTTTTTCCAGATGCATTTGAAAAATCATCTCATGGATGGTGAGCTTCATATTATTTTCAATTTCCAGCGTGGATAGCAAAAGATTGTAACCGTCATCGGTAAGATAATAAGAAGTGCGCTTCACATCCTGGTCACTGTAGACAACCCGATTGGCAATATAGCTGATCGTCATGGTTTGATACACGTTTTGCTCAAAATGAAATCCGTCAAAATTCATTCCCTTTCCTTCGTTGGAAAGAATCACATTCACAATAAAATCCCCTAAATTGCGGCAGTCTTCATAAGTCATTTTCTTTCGGAAATACTGTGCGTTTACCGTGTCCAAAAAGGCGCCGATATCATCGATGGTACACGGCTCCTCTTTCAGGGACTGTTCCATGATATAGAGAAGCACCGTAAAGATAAGGTTAAACTGCTCGTCCATCTTTTGAAAATCATATTTCTTCCAGGTTGCTTTCTGCAGGCTGTTTTGAACCAGCACCGCATAGAGGCCTACATTTTTCATTCTCCTGGGGAAATGCTTTAAAAAATCGTATTGCATGGCTTCCTCCGTTTATTGTTCCAGAGATGCAGCTCGGTGGGAAAAGCGGGGGAATCTCTGAATCATCTCATAAACTCCCTCTCTCTTTTTTACCACAAAATATGTATTTACAATGGATTCTCCTTTATTTTTCAAATAAAGCCCAATCGCATCCATAATACATTCATAAGTCTTATTTGTGACCTGAAATCCTCTAAGCCATATCAGTCCATAATGCAGCTCCAACTCTGCTCTGGGTGGAATTAAAATCACAAAATCTTTGCCATTTAGGGTAATCAGCGCCCGCTGTTCCTCCAAAGCCAGCCGAAATACATCCTCATCACTTTCTCCTGCATAAAATCTATGTAGCACATGAATGACATCATGTCCATATTTCTCCAAAACCGGAATTGATTTTTGTGTGATATTTTCATCCAATAATATCCTCATACTTATCCTTCCTGATATGGAATATCCAGGATTTCAATGATATATTCCATCGCCTGTTCGATATCTTCTTGCGCCAATTTATATTCCTGGCAAATTTCCTGTAATGTCATCTCGTCTTTGAGACATGCAGCAACCAAGCTGACTGGAATCCTGGTATTTTTAATGACAGGCATACCACCCAATTTTTTATGATCTATTTCAATATGAGTAAAATTCTTTTCAACTTTTTTAAAATATTGCCGAATTTCCTGATTTTTTATATGAGCGTTCTTTATTAGTATAATTTTATGTTTCATACTTTTATTATACACGCTATACTTCAAGTTTAATCCCGTTTCATAATCCTTTTGTTCCAAATTTTGTTTCTTATATGTATACGGCATCTCTGGAAATTCTCTCATAGATGCTTTCATTACAAATTCTGTCATCTCTATTCCCCCATTCTAAATAGCATCCAGTTTTTCTTTTAATCCCACTAACTTATCAATCATATCTTCTAAATCTCTTTGGGAGGCCTCAAATGAATATATCTTTTCCTCATTATCTTTTTCAATAACCATCTTTAAAATCACAGAGGTAGCTTCTATTTTCCCCGGGTCTTCTTCATTTCTATGACTGATTACATCATATTCCAATAATTTAAAACAGTCAATTTTACTATTCTTTTTGATATAAAGATGATTCCTTAAGTCATGCTCTTTTTGAAAAATTAATTTAGCGGTCTCCAAATCACCGTTTGATTTTCCGACATCTCTTTCTTCCGCCAAATCAATCACAAGCTTAATCGTTGAAAACGCATATTCTACAAAATCTTCTTCATTTATCTCTGGAATCAGTTTTCTCTGTTTCGAATCAACAGCCATCGAAAAGCCTGAACCGCTCCAAATGATTTTCAATACCCCGTCGAGATAAGCTCTCTGTAAAACTTCTTTATACCTTTCTCTCTTCTCTTGATCCATCTTATTTACACCTCTTTTCTAAAATGCAGGCAGCAGTCCTGCTTGAACAGCTTTTGCTAACGCATTCATAGTCTAAAAATCCCAAAGATTCAAGATCTCTTGGGGAATATATTGGTCTTTTTCAAGAATTTCCTGCATCTGCTCCACAGTTTCCTTGGCAAAATATGTATAAAACCCGCCTGTGAGATTGCGATTCTGCTGTTCTTTCGTCTTTGGCAATTCTTTGACCTGTGCCGCTTTCTCAAGCATCCGCTCATAGGCTGCCTGAAAGGGAACCGGCTTTCTCTTCCCCTGGCACTGGCGTATCAAGCTTTCGTAAATCCCAATTCCCTCATAATCCAAATCGCCAAAATAATAAATCTTATTTTCCTCCGCTGCCATATAAGGCTCCACGGAGCTCTCAAAGTCCTCAAAAGACTTAATCACCCTCTTTCCCCCGCCATAAATCAACGTACCAATTTGCTCTCCAAAAATCCTGCCGTTTCCCTGCAAAAGAAATTTGCGCATACTGAAAAAAGTATCTTTGTTCTCCAAAACCAGCATATTCTGAGGAACCTGTCTACTATGGCAATAGTAGGCAATCGGTTCCGCCGTCTCATAGGTATTGAGAAAGTCCTGCATAAGCCCACACCGCCTGAGAATCTTTGCTCCCTGTTCCCTGGTCAGGAATTTCTCACGGTTCCAGATCTCAAAGCTGCGCTCATTGAGTGATTCTTGCTGCTGTAACTGTTCCCGATTGGACGCTAAGTACTGATTGAGTCTCAACACCCATTCCCTGTCCTTTTGATATTCCTTCAAATGAGACAAGTAATAGTCGGTAGCAATTAGAGGCACAAGCCGGAATTTTAATTCTTCTTCCAGCTCTTTCAAAGACTCGTCCGCTTCCTCCTTTACCCAATAAGAAAGACAGAGCGCCGGTTTCCTGCCATTCGTCCCGGCGCTCTTAACTGGTTTCAATGTTCCTTCGGCGAGAAGCCTCATAATATAAGCATACTGCTGTTCATACTCATCATTCGGATGACGTTTCATCAACGTTTCCAAAGAAATCCGTTTCATGGCAACTTTCCTCTTTCTTCCAGTATATACGCCCCCGCAAATTTGTTCAATATTTTTCTCATTGACGATTCCCATCCAGCTTTAAAGCCGCTTTCTAGTTATCTTTTTGCGCTGTCAAAGACTCTGCAAACGCCCTGGCGTCCTCCAAGTCCTGGCTATTGGGATGAAACAAGGCTTCATCAAAGTTCTTCAACATCTGCTTGCGAAATGCCTCCTCTCTGGGATCCTCTCTGGAAATCTCATACTTCTCCCGGACTTTCATAGGCATCTTGCCTTGACAGAGAAACATTCCCAAGTATTCACAATCATCTGGAATCCAAACCTTGGCTTTCTGTTCAATGTCCCTGTAATATTCCGTTCCACGCCCCATGCCGCAGGTGCCAAAGAGGGCGATCTTTTTGTTATGCAGCTCCGAAAGCACATTGATCACCGGCATGCCCAAGGTGCCGCGGTCTACCCAAAAACCTATGAAAAATATATCTGCGTCCTTGCCCCTGTATTCCTCGATATTCTGCATATCCTTGGACATTCCCGGCAAAGCGCTGAAGATCTCAGTGGCGACTTTCTTGGTATTTCCGGTTACACTGGCATATAACACCATATAATCCATTTCTACCTCCCGCGGTGCGTCCGCATCTTGTGAATCTGCTCCAGCCATAATGCAGCGCTGGCGTCGCTTGGCATCCGCAGATCTCCCCTGGGAGACACCGCCACAGTGCCCACCTTCGGTCCGTCTGGCAGGCAAGAGCGCTTAAACTGCTGGCTGAAAAATCTTTTGGTAAATATTTCAAGCCATTTTAAGATCGTTTCTGGCGCATAGGAGTCTTCTATGCCTTCTTTGCAAAACGCACATTCTGCAAGCCGGAAAATTTTTTGCGGTCCAAACCCAAAGCGAAGCATATAGTACAAAAAGAAATCATGCAACGCATAAGGTCCCACAAGTTCCTCCGTCTTCTGAGAAATTTTCCCGTCCTGCGGCGGCAAAAGCTCTGGGCTTACCGGAGTATCCAAAATATCCCTCAAAATCCCAGCAAGTTCCCTGTCTTTGCAACAATCTGCATAATAACCTACAAGATGCCGCACCAAGGTCTTTGGCACGGAAGAATTTACGCCATACATCGACATGTGGTCGCCGTTATACGTCGCCCAGCCAAGCGCCAGCTCAGACATGTCTCCGGTACCAATCACCAGCCCGTTTTCCTTGTTTGCAATATCCATTAAGATCTGGGTGCGCTCCCTCGCCTGTCCGTTTTCATACGTCACGTCATGAACCTGCTCCTGCTGCCCGATATCGGAAAAATGCACCCGCACTGCCTCTTTGATGTCTACTTCCTGAAACCTCGCCCCAAGACATTGAATCAAATTCACCGCATTGTCATATGTCCGGTCCGTAGTGCCAAATCCTGGCATGGTAACTGCACAAATCCCGTTCCTGGGAAGCCCCAGCAAATCAAACGCACGGACAGTGACCAAAAGCGCAAGGGTAGAATCGAGCCCTCCAGAGATTCCAACCACTGCACACGAACAATGCGTATGCTCGAGACGTTTTTTGAGTCCCATTGATTGCATCGCAAGAATTTCTTCGCATCTTTTTTGACGCTCCTCTGCATCTGTCGGCACGAAAGGCATAGGATCTACCGCCCGTGTCAGCGTCGTATCTTCCCGCCTTAGATGAAAAGAAATCTCCTGGTGGCTGTCCGTCCTCTCCTGAAAAGTGGTCATACGCCGACGCTGTCCATTCAACTTCTGGATATCGATTTCTCCATAGACAGACTGGTTTTGAAAACGCTCCGCCTCCGCCAGCATAATCCCGTTTTCGGCAATCAGGTTATGACCAGAAAATACCAGATCCTGGGTAGACTCTCCCTCTCCGGCGCTGGCATAGACATAACTGCAGATCAGACGTGCCGACTGCCCTTGCACCAGGCTCTTGCGGTAACGGTCCTTGCCCGTAGACTCATTGCTGGCAGAGAGGTTGACGATCAAGTTTGCCCCGGCAAGCGCATGGGCAATGCTGGGGGGATTCGGCGCCCAGAGATCTTCACAAATCTCCGCACAAATCTTAAATTCCGGCAGGCTGTCTGGCATAAACATCAGATGCGTGCCCATGGGGGCGCGCACTCCTTCTGCCAAATCAACCTCCACGGTTCCTTCCATCCCTTCTGCAAAATGCCGCCCTTCATAAAATTCATTGTAACTGGGAATACACCGTTTAGGCACAAGCCCCAGTACTTTTCCATTCGCCAGTGCCGCTGCCGTATTGTAAAGCCGCCCCTTATGAGCTATGGGGACACCCACAAACACCAGCATATTTTTGCCTGCCGTATCCTCTGCAATCCGAAGAAGCGCCTCTTTTGCCTGCTGCAGCAGCGGTTCCATTAAGAATAAATCGCCACAGGTATACCCTGTGATGCACAATTCTGGAAATACCGTCACCACTGCCCGTTTCTCCTCCGCTTCGGCTATCTTCTCCATAATTCTTTCTTGATTATATACGGGATCGGCAACCCTGATCTTCGGGGTCACCGCCGCCACCCTGATAAATCCGTCTTTCATTGGCTGGCTCCTTTCCAGTTACTCATCTTGCAACAATTTTCTTAACTCCTCAGGGGTAAACATATAACGCTTGTCGCAGAACTGGCAGTTTACCTCGATCGGTTCTTGATCATCGATCATCTCCTGAAGATCCTTTCTTCCAATGCTGGCAATGACCCGGGTTACACGTTCTTTGGAACAGTTGCAGGCATATTGCACGGGAATCTTTTCTGTTATTTCCACTTGAAGCCCTCCCAATAGTTGTTCCAGTAATTGCTCTGGCATGACTCCCTGATCCAGCAAATCCGTGACAGAGCCTGTCGCCGCCACCTTTTCTTCCAATGCCTGTATCACTTCCTCTTTGGTGTCTGGCATTAACTGAATGATAAATCCTCCTGCTTGCTTTACAGTATTATCCCGATTCATGAGCACGCCAAGGCCCACCGCTGAGGGAGTCTGCTCAGAAGCAGCAAAATAATACGTCAAGTCCTCGGCAATTTCCGACGTCTTAAGCTCCACCTGCCCCACATAAGGCTCTTTCATCCCCAAGTCCTTGATTACGCTTAAAATGCCAAGCCCCAACGCCCCTCCTACATCCAGCTTGCCCTTGTCATTGGGTGGCAGCATTACATCTGCTACCATGGGATAACCTTTGACATTCCCCTGGCTGTCCGCCGTGACGGCAAGTCCCTTTGCAGCGCCACCGCATTTGATCTGAAGCGTCAGAAGGTCTTTCTCCCCTTTCATCATCGTCCCCATCATCACCCCGCCAGTCAAAAGCCTGCCAAGCGCCGCCGTAATCACTGGGCTAGTATTATGATAAATCCTCGCTTGCTCCACCAAATTCCTGGAAGTCACCGCAAAAGCACGCACCTGGCTGTCCGCCGCCGTCGCTCTTACCATATAATCTCCGTATGCACTCATTGATCCTATTTTCCTTTCTCTCTTGCAATCACATAAATCCGCTCGCTGTCCGCCTTTACTGGCTCTCGGGTAAAGGCGTCGTAAGCTGCAATAAATTCCATGCCTGCCTGTTGCAGCAATTCCTCAATCCTGCCTGCTTCATATCCACGCTGCACATGCGTCTCCTCATATTTCCGGTACAATCCTGGATGTTCCCTGTCCCGGATAAACAAGGTCAGATCATATTGATTGACCTGCTCCTCTTCCTCATAAAAGTTCTCCCAGATAAAGCTCCCTTGCTCGCGGTTCTCGCAAATCGTGTTCTCTCCTAAGATTTCCCTGTATTTATAAGGAGTATTCAAGTCAAAGATAAATACCCCTCCCGGATCGAGATAATTATTCACCAAGCGGAACACTTTAAGAAGCTCCTCTTCCTTTAAAATGTAATTCAACGAATCACAGACGCTGACTACCGCCCTTACCGTTCCATACAATTCAAACTCCCGCATATCCTGAAGAAGGTATAAGATATCTGTGTTTTGAGGCCCCCTTTCCCCCCATGCAGCCTCCCTTGCAATCTGCAGCATTTCCTCCGAATAGTCCACGCCGATCATGTCATATCCTGCCTGCGCCAGCAGCCGGGTCATCTTCCCCGTGCCGCAGCCCAGCTCCAGCACCAAGCCATCGCCTGCCTGATAATCCCTAAGGAGGCTGACCAGATAATCACACCATTCTTGATATGGGACATTGTCCATAAACAGATCGTATACCTCTGCAAATCCTGTATATGCTTCCATAATCTTTTGATCCTCCATGCTCTAATCTAAATACTATCAACTTTGCCTCGAAAAATCAAGGTTGTTATCTTTGAGTTTCCGCATTTTGCAATTCATAGCGCCAAAGGCAGCAAGACCTTTTGGCGCTAT
>OFFD01000626.1_pt1 | contig 27899 bp, 21 predicted proteins | sample 1521291 | NCBI WGS metagenome assembly OFFD01 (sample SAMEA3504103, study PRJEB24116) | mouse gut metagenome | biome: mouse gut; feature: mouse-associated habitat; material: faeces | place: Denmark | collected 2011 | reverse complement strand
AGAAATTTGTAGATCATAATGATGCTGCGATCTCAGGTCCGGATATTCCGGGGATTCTCATAGGGGACGCGGTATTGTTATGGCAGGATTCACCAGAACTGGTGCGTGATGTGCACCTCGATGCAGACAGAAAGAAAATAAATTTTCAGATTGATAGAGAAGCTATCAACCAGGGTAATGCTATAATTGCAGTGAGAGCTAACGACCCCAATAAGACCATTCTATGGAGCTGGCATATATGGGTGACACATTACGACTGGAATAATAATCTGATATTGGCGACATCCAAGGGTTATGAGGTTGATAAGGAGTATTGGTTTACTCCATGCAATCTCGGATATTGTGATCCTCATGATGAGGATAAAGCTGCTCAGACGTATTCTATACGTCTTACAGCGACACTGCCGGATGGAACCACCAAGGAATATAAGGTGGATGGCTTGGCGCAGGATGCGGTTGAGGCATCGTTTGCCGGTGATAACACCTATTATCAGTGGGGTCGCAAGGATCCTATGCTTTCCGGAATCTGGAACAATGATACATATGCTATAGTTCCTGCATCGACACAATATGATATGGACAATAAACCGTATTATCCCGGAGTATGCCGTTTCAATAAACGGGAGCACGAAGAGGGTATGAGTATAGGTGAGTCTATCAGGTATGCCAATCAATTCTTTTCCCATGATAATCCTAGCGGTAGCGATAAAACACCTGATAATTTTTGGAGGCGTCATTGGCATAATGGCAGTAGATTTGGTGGACTACGTACTATAATGAATTATTGGGATTCGGAATTGACGGAGGTGTATTTTTCTGACGGTAAATCGGCAACATCTAATTATCAGTATACTCCGTTGGGTCAGCTTCCTACGAAAACGATTTATGATCCATGTCCGGTTGGTTTCTGCGTACCTAATGCAAATGCATTCAGTAATTTTGCAGAACACACACACTCAACATCTTTAAATTATGATACTCCTGGATTGTTTATAAAGCAACGTAAAGGGTATGGTGACAAAGTTATTGGCTGGGATATAAGTAAAATTGCGGAGAGTGGAAACAGTACCATATTTTTACCGGCAACAGGTCTTCGTGATATGGGTGAAGGGTCAAAGGCTCCTCTGCCTGAATATTTTAAAAGCTCGACTAATCCTGCACATTCAAAAGTTACGTTTATAGCAACAACAATATTCAATCGTAATGATACATCGTATGATGAAGAGAATTATTATGAAAAATCCAGTAGTTGTCTGTTGATATATGTTGATGATCGAAATTCTACCATACATATAAATGAACCCACAAATAACGCCTATGGCTTCTCTATACGCCCTATAAAGGATACGAAGTAATAGACACTTTTGTTGACTCTATCATATTAAATGCAGTGTATCTAAAGGTTATTAAACCTTTAGATACACTGCATTTTTATTTATTCTCAGAATCCAACAACTTGTAGGATTCTGGTCCCAAGTGTTTTTTCAATAAGCGATATTGTTTCGATAGTAAAGTTGTGTGTACCTCGCATCCATTTGCTTATTTCAGATTCTTTCTTATTAAGCATAGTGGCGAGATCTTTCTGTTTTAGACCTTGCTCTTCAAGTATGTTATGAATCCTGTCCACTATCCGAAATGACAGGTCGACACGTTGTCTGACTTCCGGCAGAACCTTTGCCCTGCGGGTTTCAATTATGCTATTTCTTTTCATCGCGGGTGAAATTTAGGTTTCCGATTATTTCTTTGTCTACAATATATAATGTCCCATTTGCCAAACGAGAAACAATAAAACGGCTTGTATCCACAAGCGTTTCTACATAGTCGGATAAAGTTTCACTCTCCTGCCATGTTGAAGTGTCTTTTATTCCACCATTTCCAAAAATCAGAATTTTGTCGGAGAGTCTGATACAATAAAGACGTAGGTTACTCGTCTCGATTGGTATTGCACTTACTCCGTCACCGAATTTGCCTTCATGCCTGAAATATCGTTCCAAAGCCCCTCTTTCTCCGATATGGTCGAGCCATGCGATTATCGTGTCAATATCCTCATCGTAAGCGCAACCTTCGGGGAACTTCTCAAAAAAACACTCAAGTTCCGAGAGTTCTTTGGTATTGAGATGAATACTGTAGAAATTTACAGCCTCATGCTCTTCAATCAATTCGATGGCATATTTCCGTGTTATGCTTAACTTATAAATTAACTATGCAAAGATAATGACTCTTTTTCGATATAACAAGTCGGTTAACTTAAAAGTTAATAAAATGCATCGATTTTCCTGTTTATTCATCGGCAGGATATCACAAATTCATTGTCAGCATAATAAAAGGTGATTGGGTAGCGTTACTCTTTTAGTAATGAAACTCCGAATCACCATATGCTTATATCGACTTCTTCTCATACTTCCGGCTATTGTCGGGGTAGGGTGTGGAGATGCATCGGCACAGTCACTCAACGATTGTGTGCTCAATCGTCCGTATGCCGATATGCGCCGTTGGCATTTGGGATTCTCTGTCGGAATACACACGCAGGACATCACATTCTCCCACAACGGACTGATCACTGCGGAAGGGGAGGAATGGTATATGGAGCAGCCGGGATTCTCACCGGGTTTCTGTGTAAACGGACTTGTGGATATGAGGCTCAACAGCCTTATGAACCTGCGTTTCACGCCGGGACTGTATTTCGGCAACCGAGACATAACTATGCGAGAGTACAATACCGGGGCGGAGCTGAGGCAGAATGTGAAAACGACCTGCATTGTCCTCCCTGTCGACCTGAAGTTCTCGGGGATGCGTTACCGGCAGTCACGCCCTTACATCACAGCCGGAGTTATGCCCGCATTCAATATCACGCGTTCGCAAGGTGACTATCTGCGCACTGTCCCGGCAGAGCTTTTTCTGACAGCCGGCTTCGGATGCGACTTCTATCTGCCTTATTTCAAGCTTGTTCCCGAGGTGAAATTCTGTTTCGGTATCACGGATGCCATCGAGCATGACCGTACCGACCTTGAGGACGAGCCTGACAAACTCAAGATAACACGTTCGCTCAGGAAAGCTCTGTCACGCATGGTTGTTTTCACATTTTATTTCGAATAGATGCGTTGCCATATTCTCCTAATATCCAGGTTGCATTTGCTGATCGCAGTGATGTGGGCGGTTGCTCCGCAGCTTAAGGCGCAGGGGGATGCAATGCTCACCCACTACTGGGCGGTCCCGACCTATTATAACCCTGCTGCCGCGGGTGACACTGACCATATACGCCTGCGTGGCGGGATGAGGGCGCAATGGGTGGGTATCGACAATGCTCCCCGCACATTTGTCGGGGCTGCCGACTCTCCGTTCAGGTGGCTTGGGAAACGTTGGGGCGCAGGAGTGGTGGTGCAGCAGGAATCCTATGGGCTTTTCCGCAATCTCACAGCCGATGTGCAGTTAGGCTACAAGCACCGTGCATTGAAGGGTGAATTCACCATAGCAGTCCAGGCCGGGCTGTTCAACGAGCAGTTCAAAGGGTCGGAAGTGTATATCCCCGATGACGACGATTATCATCAGAGCACCGACGAGGCAATCCCTGACCGCGATGTGGCAGGCAATGCGCTCGATCTCGGGATAGGACTGCGCTATGTCAGCCCTCGCTTCACTGCCGGAATATCCCTGATGCACGCCAATGCTCCGGAGGTCACTTTCAGTGACGACAGCGGTTCCGACTCATCGGCGGGCAATCTCGCCGGCGAGGCTCAGAAAAAGTTCTTGTTCAAGGCATCAAGAACCCTGTATTTTGATCTCCAGGGCAATATCCCGGTGAAAAACACGTTATTTGAAGTACTACCGTCGGTGCTCCTGAGGAGCGACTTCACATTTACCGACATTGCTGCGACCGTCCGTGCCAGATACAACAGGATGTTCTCTGCCGGGATCGGTTACCGTTACAACGACGCCGTATCGCTGATGCTCGGAGCCGAACTGAAAGGGATATTCATCGGCTACAGTTATGACCATCATCTGAGCGACATTTCCAAAGCTTCGTCCGGGAGCCATGAGATATTTGCCGGATATAACCTTAAACTCGATTTTTCACAGAAAAACCGTAATAAACACAAGAGCATCCGCATAATGTGATTATGAAAAAGATTCTATATACTCTCTTCGCAGCGACCCTCCTTACCGTTACCGCTGTGGGATGCGCCACCGGGAGCCGCAATTCCATGGGTGGCGAGGTCACCGGCGTAGGGGGGTTGTCGTGGGCGGAGCCTACCCCCTACGGAATGGTGCTTGTGGACCGTGGCTCTGTAAATATGGGACCTGCCAAGGATGATTCGCTATGGAACATCAAGGCTGATCCGCGCGGGGTGTCGGTCGACGCGTTCTGGATGGACGAAACCGAAGTCACTAATTCCAAGTACAAGCAGTTTGTGTTCTGGGTGCGTGATTCCATAATCCGCGAGCGTCTTGCCGATCCTGCCTACGGAGGCAATGAGGAGTACAGGATAGAGGAGGACCGGGAGGGGAACCCTGTGACACCTCATCTCAACTGGGCTAAGGCTATTCCCTGGCGTAATGCAAATGAGGATGAACAGAGAGCCATAGAGAGCCTTTACCGCACCAATCCGATAACCGGAGTGAAAGAGCTTGACCCCGAGCAGCTCAACTATCGTTACGAGACTTACAATCACACCGAGGCTGCCAGGCGTCGCAACCGTCTCAACCCTGAGCGGAGGGAGTACAACACCGATAAGCCTGTACCGGTGGAACTGCCTGTGATATCCAAGGACACAGCTTTCATCAATGACGACGGAGAGATAGTGCGTCAGACTGTCACCCGGGCTCTCACAGGACCATACGATTTTGTGAATACTTATATCGTGAATGTTTATCCCGACACCACCGCGTGGATCAACGACTTCGACAACGCCTATAATGAGCCTTATGTGCGCATGTATTTCTCTCATGCCGGATATAATGACTATCCTGTAGTGGGGGTGAGCTGGGAACAGGCTTCGGCATATGCCAACTGGCGTACTGACTTCCTGCGCCGTTCGCTCGGCAGGGAAGGGGTGTATGTGGAGCCTTACCGTCTCCCCACCGAGGCGGAATGGGAGTATGCCGCACGCGCCGGTAAGAGCGGCAACATGTATCCGTGGGACGGCGACTTGCCGCTCACAGAGGAGCAGGGATGTTTTTATGCCAACTTCAAGCCTCAGGAGGGAAACTTCGTCCAGGACGGTCAGCTTATCACTTCGAAGGTCGGGACATATTCGCCCAACGCGTTCGGGCTATATGATATGGCTGGCAATGTGAGCGAATGGACCTCGACCGCCTACTCGGAGAGCATTGACAGGATCACAAGCGATCTCAACCCGGAGTATCGCTATGATGCCGCCCTGGAGGACCCTTACAGGATGAAGCGCAAGATAGTGAGAGGAGGCTCCTGGAAGGATGTGGCTCACAATGTGCGTTCCGATATCCGCATGTGGGAATATCAGAATGAGCAGCGCAGCTATATAGGTTTCCGCTGTGTGCGCTCAAGGATAGGTTTTGCAAAGGGAACCCGAAAATGATATAGAGTATACATTTATCGGCTGTGGCTGATACAGACATTGCACCGTTTATGGATAAAGAAAAGATAAAATCCCGTTACCGCTCCATCATGACGTGGGAGGGGGGACAGCGACTGTTCAACTTTGCTTACAGTATCGGAGCCGCCATCGTGATATTAGGGGCTCTGTTCAAGATAATCCACCTTCCCGGCGGAAACACTCTTCTGTGCATAGGCATGGGCACCGAGGTGCTGATGTTCATTATCACAGCCTTTGACCGTCCCCCTAAGGACTATCGTTGGGAGGAGGTGTTTCCTGAACTTGAAAAGGGTGATGGAGAGGTCCCTCGGGAAGCTGGGCGGTCATATGCGGCAGCTGTGCCCGTGAAAAATGAGAATGTCGCGTCTGTCATGGCTCAGCCGGATGTCACGGTCGTGAACGGGGCATATGTGGAGCAGATGACAGCTATATCGGAGCAGCTTGCACGGTTGCGAGGGATTACGCAGAATCTCAATTCTGTGTCGGAGACGTTGCTTCAGAGCTGTCAGTCGATAGCCGACAACACAGCTTCCGTCACAGCCGGGTCAAAGGAATATGCCGAACAGATGGGTGAGCTCAACCGCGACCTCAAGGATGTGAGGTATATGTATGAGAGAAGTGCGCTTCAGGGAGCCCGCTATTGCGAGGAGTCCGAGAAGATGACCCGTCAGATGCAGGAGCTTAACCGTGTGTACGAAAACATGCTTCGGGCTATGGGCTCCGGGAATTCATGATGGTGCCCTTTGTGTTTTCATCAGTCCGATCATTAACTGATAAGAGATGTCAGAATCAGTAACCAGGCTTTCGCCACGGCAGAGGATGATCAACCTCATGTACATCGTCCTGACTGCTATGCTTGCACTGAATGTGTCAAGCGATGTCCTTGATGGCTTCGTGCAGGTTGAGGATGGCCTGGCACGTACTAATGTCAATGTCATAGAGCGTAACGATGCCTTGTACTCACGGCTTGAAAGGATTGCGGCTGACAATCCCGAGAAAGGTTCCCGCTGGCTTGACAAGGCTTCGGATGTGCGTCGCCGTGCCGGTGAGCTCTACCGTCATGTCGATACTCTGAAACTTGCGATAATAAGGGAGGCCGACGGAGAGGATGGCTCTCCCGATGATATACGGCACCGCGACGACCTTGATGCGGCGTCGGTAGTGATGCTTGGAGCCGGGGTGTCGCGCGGGCAGAAGCTTAGGGCCTCAATCGACACTTACCGTGATTATGTCACATCGCTTGTCACGGATTCTTTGAAGCGTGCTTTTATAGATGAATCGCTGAGCACGCGTCCTTTCCGGCGTCAGGGAATCGCGGCGGATCAGAAGTGGGAGGAGTCTAAGTTTGAGAATCAGCCTGTGGTGGCCGCCGTGACACTTCTCACCAAGCTTCAGAATGACATATGCTATGCCGAGGGTGAGGCTCTTGCAGGACTGCTGGCTGCGGTCGATGCCGGGGATGTGCGTGTAAACGAGCTTAATGCATTTGTAGTGCCTCAGTCACGCATGGTGATGCGGGGTGGCAGGTACTCGGCGGCCATAGTGCTTGCCGCCGTGGATACTACTGCTCGTCCCGATATATTCATTGGCGGGGACAAACTCTCCGGAGGCAAGGGGACATATGAGTTCACGGCTTCCAATGTAGGCACATTCGATTATTCCGGTTATATAGAGGTAGGGCATGGCGACGGTTCGGTAAGCCGTCATCCGTTCAGTTCCTCCTACACTGTTATGGAGCCTACTGCAACGGTTTCTGCCACGATGATGAATGTCCTGTATGCCGGTATAAACAATCCTGTGAGCATCTCAGTGCCGGGTGTTCCGACTAAGGATGTGTCAGCCGTCATGACCAACGGTACACTCTCCCGCCAGGGAAACGGATGGGTGGCGCGTCCTGACAAAGTGGGGGTGGACGCCACAGTGACAGTCTCAGCCGAGATTGACGGTGTGAGGCAGAATGTCGCATCTTCCACATTCAGGGTGCGCAGGCTCCCTGATCCTGCCGCTTACATTACGCTGACAGCTCCCGATGGCACCGGCAACCGTTACCGCGGGGGAAAGCCCATATCCAAGTCCGCGCTTGCATCTGCTCCGGGTATAGGCGCGGCGATTGACGATGACATGCTCGATATTGACTTCCGTGTGCTCGGTTTTGAGACCGTATTCTTTGACCAGATGGGCAATGCCATCCCTGAAGTGTCTCAGGGGGCTGATTTCAGTCCGCGTCAGCGCGACCGGTTGAAGAGGCTTTCACGCGGTAAGCGGTTCTATATCTCACGCATCCGTGCAAAGGGTCCTGACGGTATCGAGCGAGTGTTGTCGCCTATGGAAATAATAGTGAATTGACATGTAATCTTATTAGGTAGGGCGTCATGCCGTAACCCTGTAAATCAAAATATATGAAGAAAATTCTTCTCACAGCCATTGCTCTTCTCGCAGCTATATGTGTGTTTGCGCAGGATGCATCCTCTACTGCTTCAACAGTTGTGCGCCGTAAGGTGTCTGAGAGGAATGCCCGGTCCTCAGCTCCGGGCGTGACACAGCGTATGCAGTCGCATATTGATAATTCTCTCTCCTCGTCCGATGACAGCGAATTGCAGTGGATGCGTGTGATGTACCGCAGTCTTGATCTCACCAAGGATGCCAACGGCGCGTTGTATTATCCTGATGAGGTTGTAGAGGGGCAGGACAATCTGTTTCGCATAATAATGAAGCGTATGGCCGACGGTCAGCTCTCGGCTTACGAGTATCTTGACGGACGTGAGAGGTTTACCGATGAATATAAGGTGAAGATGCGTGATATCCTCGACAGGTTCTATATCCTTCATAAGGATGCCAAAGGATCCACCGAGAAGAATCCAAAATTTTCTATCGATGAGTCAGATATCCCCGCCTCGGAGGTGCTGAGCTACTATATCATTGAGCGATGGGAATTTGACCGCAGGTCCAATCGTGTCAGCACCCGGGTTGAGGCTGTCTGTCCGGTGCTGCATCGTGCCGGAGATTTCGGAGCCGAGGCTGTGAAGTATCCGATGTTTTGGGTAAGGTATGATGACTTGCGGCCATGGATAGCATCCCAGTACATATTCACTGACGACGACAATAATCTTGCACGCCATAGCTACGATGATTATTTTCGCCTGGGGCTTTATGACGGTGACATTTATAAGACTCGCAATCTCAAGAACAAGTCGCTCATGCAGCTGCATCCCGATCCTGACGATCTGGCACGTGCTCGCGACAGTATCCAGAACCGTCTCGACAGCTATGAGAAGAAGCTGTGGGTGCCTTCGCTTGACGAGCTTGCTGCCAGGCGCGAAGCTGCTGACAAGGCAGCAGCGATTGCTGCCGGAACAGAGGATGGCAGTGAAGGGATTTCGGCTGACAGCGGTGACAGCGGGAGGAGCAGTGCAAGGGTGTCACGTTCAAAACGCGGGGTGAAGAGTGCTGCTTCAAAAAGCAAGCCTGCCAAGGTGAAGAAACCCAAGGCTGTAAAGTCACGCTCCACAGCCACACGCTCGGTGAGGAACAACCGCAAGCGTAACTGATAAAAATACTTTTTATGCCAGCTCACGTTTCCATAGTGATTCCGGTGTACAATCGGGCTCACACCCTTGGGCGTACTCTCGCGAGTATTGACGCGCAGACTATGGCTCCGGAGAGGGTGGTGATTGTCGACAATAACTCTACCGATTCGTCGCTTGGGATAGCCTGTGAGTGGGCTAAGGGAAAGAGCCATGTGTCAGTTGTCACGGAGCCGAACCCCGGAGCTTGTGCCGCGCGCAACCGTGGGCTGAAAGAAGTGGATACGGAATGGACCATGTTCTTTGACTCGGACGATGTAATGCTGCGGACGCATATCGCTGATTTCGCCGAGGCTGTTGATGCTTATCCTGAGGCTGCTATAATAGGGCGAGATATAATCACTCGCTTCCTTGACGGTTCAGCTCGCAGGCTATATTTTATGGATGGCGGGGATGTGATGTTCCATCATCTGTTTCGGGGCTCGCTTTCCACTCAGCGTTATATTGCCAGGACAGCCCTGTTCCGAAATGCAGGCGGATGGAATGAGTCTCTGCCTGGATGGAATGATTTCGAGCTCGGAGTGAGGCTCATTCTAAGTGCCGACAGTGCCTCTGTAGTGAAGTTGCACGGCGAACCTTCGGTCATCACATATCAGCAGGAGCAATCCATATCTGGGCTCCGTTTCAGTGATCATCCTGAACGGTGGGAGAGGTCTCTTGATGCCATAAGGTCTTTATTCCTGGTGTTGCCGGATGATGACTCCCGAAGGCGGCAGATGCTTGACTGGCTCGATGCGCGGGCTATGATCCTTGCGGCGCAGTATGCGCGCGAGGCTCGTGTGGCGGAGGATGCTTGCCGTGACAGGTCTCAGCGTCTCGCCTCGGGGGTGTATGATGCAGTGATGTCACGCACACGCCATCCCCGCAGGATGCGTATGATTTACCGGCATAATCTATGGTTCGGACGTCTCACATGGATGCTTGTCCGGATGATGTTTTGACACCTCGAAATCCGGGATGATTCATTTCTTATAGATCTGTTTTATTATATTCTCAATAGTGTCGAGATTTCTTGGGTCGACATTGAGATTTATGATATTACCCTCCTGGTCAATAAGTCTGTAAGTGGGGTATGAATGCACACCTAAGTAGCTTTCAATGGCTTTCTGTTGGTCGTCCGGAAGATTGTAATGCACGATATTGTCCCCTATGAGATCATTTTCCTTTATTATGTTCTTCCAGCCGTCTTCCCGGCTGTTGTTTGCAAGATACAGGTATATTATGTCATACGGTTTCAGACGCTCGAATTCCTCTTTGGAGTTTTTCAGTGCCTGTACGCATGGACCGCACCATATGCCCCATATGTCCGTGAGAATTATTTTACCACGGTAAGGTTCGATAATTTTGCTGAATATCTTCTCTCCGTCACTCATGTTTTCAAAGTCCGATGATGGCTTAATGCTTAGGGAGTTATCGATATTTCTGTTCATCAGGGCTATGCATTTGTCGTTTGCTTCCATCACACGCTTTTTTGCAATCGGGAGCGAGAGTTCATTCATTATGAATTTCAATCTTTCTTCCTGGAATGGGACATAGGTATGCTCCAGTTCGTTAAGGCATATCGATGTAAGGTAGAAATCCCTGACTGTGCGGTCGCAACCTATCGAATCGGCTATTGCCAATGGCTGACGCAGCTTAAGTAAATTAATTGATAATTACACAGTCGGCATTGACAAATAATCAATGCCGACTGTGTAATTGCGATAGCTATGTAATTGATGCTATTGTAGTATTGCAGTCACCCGCTTTAGGGCGTCGAGGAATGCATCGCATTCCTCAAATGTATTGTATACGGCGAATGATGCGCGTGCCACACCCTCCATTCCGAAATGAGTCATAAGCGGTTGTGCGCAGTGGTGTCCTGTGCGTACCGCGACTCCGAGCTTGTCAAGGAGCATTCCCATGTCGTAATGGTGTATGTTGCCTACGAGGAATGATATTATGGCGCATTTGTCGGATGCCTCGCCGAATATCCTTACATCGGGGATTTCATCAAGCATTCGCCTGGTGGTGTATTCGAGAAGCTTGTGCTCGTGTGCGGCGATGTTCTCTATGCCTGTTCTCTGTAGGAAGTCGATGGCTTTGGATAGAGCGGAGATTCCTATGAAGTCGGGGGTGCCTGCCTCGAATTTGTATGGAAGTTCGGCAAAAGTTGTCTTTTCGAACGATACAGATTCGATCATCTCTCCGCCGCCTTGATAGGGAGGCATTTTCTCAAGCCATTTTTCTTTGCCGTAGAGCACGCCCACACCTGTGGGACCGTACATTTTGTGGGCTGAAAATGCATAGAAATCCGCGTCGAGGTCCTGCACGTCAATGCGGAAATGCGGAGTGGCTTGCGCGCCGTCGATCACAACCGGCACACCGTGGCTATGCGCCTCGGCTATCATAGCCTTGACCGGATTGATTGTTCCGAGCACGTTGGATGCGTGGCACACGCTCACAAGCTTTGTGCGCTCGTTGAACATCGAACGATATGCGTCGAGGTCAAGCTCGCCTCTATGGTTGATGGTGACAACCTTGATACTGAATCCTATGCGGTCGCGGAGAAGCTGCCACGGCACGATGTTGGCATGATGCTCCATCACGGTCAGAATAAGCTCGTCGCCCTCATTCAGCATCATGCCGCCGAATGAGGATGCCACAAGGTTGAGTGACTCGGTGGTGCCTCGGGTGAATATCACTTCGCTTGTGCTTCGTGCGTTGATCCACTCTTTGATGCGGACACGCGCTGTCTCCTGAAGATCGGTCGCTTCCTGCGACAGAGTGTGCACACCGCGGTGCACATTGGCCTTTGTCGTGGTGTAGTCCCTGACTATTTCATTGACCACGATGTCGGGGGTCTGTGATGTGGCGGTGTTGTCGAGATAGACCAGCGGACGGTTGTAAAGCTTCCGGGCAAGTATCGGGAATTCCGAACGAATCTTGTCGATATCCATGATCAATTCCGCTAAATGGTACGGCATGTCTCGCAATTGCCGAGCGAGCCTGAGAAACGTCGGTCAACAAGGTGGCGCAGCCTGTCCTGTAGCCCCGGGATGCGCACAGTGTCGATGACATCGATCATGAATGCCTGCATGAGCATGCGTCGACCCTCTTCCTCGGAAATGCCGCGTGAGCGCATGTAGAAGAGTGCGTCCTCGTCGATCTGCCCTGTTGTGGCTCCATGGCTGCATTTCACCTCGTCGTTGTTGATGATGAGCTGTGGTTTGCAGTGCATACGGGCCGATCCGCTTGCCAGAATGTTGCGGTTGCTCTGGTAGGCTTCGGTGTAGGGTGCTGAGGGTGTGACTGTGATGCTACCTTCGAAGGCTCCGTCCGACTCTTCGTCGAGCACATATTTGAACAGCTGGTTGCTCTTGCATCGAGGGGCGCGGTGGAACACTGAAGTGTCATTGTCTATGTGCATGTGTCCGCTTCCGATAGCCATGCCGCTCAGGTGGCATTCGCAGTGCTCTCCGGCAAGCTCTACATCAAAATCGTTGCGTGATGTCCCACAGGTGAGAGTGGTGTTGTTGATGGTGACATTGCTTCCCTGCTCCTGCTTTACAAACATGCGTGAGTAACGTGATGTGAGTTGTGACGATTCCTCTATCATGCACATCTCCAGGCATGCGTTTCGTCCGGCGATAATCTCGATGACCTGTGATGCCAGATAGCTTTGGGTGCGGTCCTGGGTGTGGTCGCACACAAGGAGCTTTAGCTCGGAATCCTCCTCCGCTACAATCAGCACGCGACGGAATGCGGCGAGCGGGGTGGGGGAGGAGAAGATGTTGACAAGCTGTAATGCCTTGTCGGACCGCACACCGCGAGGTATGTGGATGAACACTCCGTCCTGCACCATCATAGTGTTGAGAGCCACTGATTCATCTCCAAGTGTTGCGGCAGAGCCGTAATAGCGTGACACCACATCGGGCATCTCTTTTGAAGCATGTGCGAGTGACATGAATCTGATCCCTGAAGGCAGTTTGTCGTCAAGCCCGGCTGATGGGATGAACTTGTCATTGACCACTGTGGCCTGGAGAGTGGAAAGATTGGGGACATCGCAGCGGAATGTGGCAGCGATGTCGACAGGTATGCCTATGCGGTTGACGTTCACGCCGTAATCCGGCGCAAACATATCCTCTATCGAAGTCTTTTCAAAACCCTCGGTATGTTTTGTCGGGAGTCCGGCTCCATCCATCCCGAGGATTCTGCGGCATCCATCACGCATAGAGTTGAGGGGATCACCTCCTGATGCGTGTATTGCCTGGCGGGCGGAGTCGTAGAGATCGATATATTGTGTGAGTGCGTTCATGTTAATCCTTGTTTTCCTCCTTGATCCAGTCATATCCGCGTTCCTCAAGTTCGAGTGCGAGCTCGGGGCCGCCGGTCTTTACGATGCGTCCTTTGTAGAGGATATGCACGAAGTCGGGTTTGATATAATCGAGAAGTCGCTGGTAGTGTGTGATCACGATTGTAGCGTTCTTGGAGGTCTTTAGTTTGTTGACTCCTCCTGCCACTACTCTCAGGGCGTCGATGTCAAGCCCGGAGTCGGTCTCGTCCAGAATTGCGAGGCGAGGTTCAAGGACCGCCATCTGGAATATCTCGTTACGTTTCTTCTCTCCTCCTGAGAATCCTTCGTTGACCGAGCGGGATGCGAGCTTGTTGTCAAGCTCCACGATCTCGCGTTTCTGGCGCATGAGTTTGAGGAATTCGCTTGCGCTGAGAGGTTCTTGATTGAGGTATTTGCGCTTTGCGTTCACTGCGGCACGCATGAAATTGACCATCGATACTCCGGGTATCTCCACCGGATACTGGAATGACAGGAACAGACCTTCGTGGCTGCGGGTTTCGGGTGGAAGATTCAGCAGTTCCACTCCGTGCAGGCTTGCTTCTCCAGCTGTGACGGTGTAGGCAGGATTGCCTGCGAGAACTCCCGACAGGGTGCTCTTGCCCGAACCGTTGGGGCCCATTATGGCGTGGACCTCACCTTCGCGGATGGTGAGATTGACACCTTTGAGTATCTCTTTCCCTTCCACGGACGCATGAAGGTCGCGCACTTCAAGTAATATATCGCTCATAATTATATTATTTTCCTAATTTGTTGACAAATTTACTAACATTCTTATTTATGCCCAAACATTTCCGCTGCCAGTTTGGTTCTTCAGGCGTTATCATGAGTCTGGAAGGGACAGCAAAAAAGTTTTTGTTGCCCATCATTTAACTTACTTCATAGTTGAGGATCGCCTCTACGATGTAGAGCGCGCGGATATCACGGCGGTCCACATCCATGTCGTCGTAGGCAGGATTGTCGCTATGGAGGATTACCATGTCAGGGTCGTTATGGCGGCGTATATATTTAATAAGCCTGTATTCGTCCAATTGCACTACATATATCTGTCCCCAGAATATGTTGCGCGGATCACGTATGGGACGGATCGCTACATATCCGCCGTTATTGATGCGCGGGCTCATGCTATCGCCTCTCACCTTGACCAGATGCGAGTCGGGCGGGAGTTGAGGAATGTTGACCATTCCTATGGGGTGAGTCTCGCTGAATATCTGTTCAAGATTTCTGCATCCTGCCGTGACATCTATGTCATATACCGGCACTCCTCCCGGTGAGTTGTTGACAGGTTGCATGCTTTCTGCACTCACGGCTATCTCATGGGTCAAGGCTGGTTTGTCATATGGTACGCCTGCCCCGTCGCGGAGCCATGGCTTTGATATCCCCAGGTCGACCACAATACGGTTGATCAGACCTTCGGTAAATGGCAGTTTTCCTGTCATCACTTTGGAGAGGTTGGATGGGTCAAGCCTGAGCATGTGGGCTAATTTGCGCTGAGTCAGGTGCTTTTGCTGCATTATATATCGTAGTCGCTCTGTTATGTCGGATTCGTGACCAGAGTCATGAGCCTTATGGGTATTGTCCGAGCAGTTATTGTGCATATGTTGTTGGTGGGTATGGAATATTGAAACAATAAGAATTTGTTGGTAAATTTACAACATAATTGTTGTTTTGTCAAATATTTCCATTGGAGTTGCTGATTTTTTGAAAAAATCAGCGAGGCTTGCAATCAAAAAATTGCAAGCCTCGCTGATTGTCGGGGTGACAGGATTCGAACCTGCGACCACCTGGTCCCAAACCAGGTGCGCTACCGGACTGCGCTACGCCCCGATGCAATGTGGATTCGGTATGTCCGTGCATTACCGCCGGATGTTTGATCCTGATTGCAGCGCAAAGGTACGGAGTTTTTTTTACTTCCGCAACATATTGCAGGAGATTTTTATTGCTTCAGGTCTTATATTATCTTAGATTATCCCTCTTAGCCGCAGGTAGGTCTTTATCAGCTCCACGATCTTATCAAATGGCATGAGGGATGTGTCGATAGTAAGGTCGTAGCTTGATGAGTCTCCCCATTTCTTGTCGGTGAAGAAGTTATAGTAGTCCGCTCTCCATCGGTTAGTGCGTTTTGCCATCGCCTCAGCCTTTTCGGGGGTGAGAGCGTCGGCACGCGAAGTGATGCGCTTCACACACTCCTCCATCGGCGCGTGGAGGAATATGTTGACAACTCTTGGATGATTGCGCAGGATGTAGTCGGCAGTCCTGCCAACAACCACAAATGACCTCTTTTCCGCTTCGGAAGTGATGAAGTCGCTTACAGCCTTGTATAACGAATCATCGGTGATGGAGCCTCCGCCGGTGTAGTAGCACATAGGTGTCACCCCCATTGTGAAAGAGAAAATACCATGAAGGAATGATGGGAAACGCTCGTCCTTCTGCTCAAAGAATTCAGGTTCTATTCCTGAGAGTTTTGCCGATTCGGCAAGTAGTTCTTTGTCATAGTAGGCTATATCCAGTTCATCAGCAAGGGCGCGTGCAAGTTCACGTCCTCCGCTGCCGAACTGCCTTCCTACAGTGATTACGAACGGAGGGGCCTGAGTGCCGGTCCTGTTGTTGTCACAAGCTTTTATATCAGACATATAGGTAGATGTTGTCGGGATTCGGTCAATATTTTGTCTCACCAAAAATATAAAAAATATTTTACGTTAGCAAGATTTTTCAAAAAACCGACATTTTTTTGTAACTTTGGGGCTGAATTGCAATTTAATAAACCATTTAACAAGATTTCACGTGAAAATCAAGAATATAGTATTAGCGTGTATAGCCTCTGTGATGGGCATAGCGTATGCTGTGGCAGCTATCGACAATTCAGCCGAGGAAGTGGCATGGGTTGTCGGCGACCAGCCGATATGGAAATCGGATATCGAGGAAGCCTACCAGAGTATGCTATATGAAAAGGCCCCTATCAATGGAGATCCGTATTGCGTTATCCCAGAACAGCTTGCCATAGAGAAGCTGTATCTGCATCAGGCTGACCTCGACACTATCGAGGTGTCAGAAGGGATGATAATGCAGCAGGTGGAGCAGACCATAAATAATTATGTGGCTCAGCTTGGCTCACAGGATAAGGTGGAGCAGATGTTCAACAAGCCTATGGCATCGATCCGGGATTTTCTGCGCGAAGCCATCTCCAACCGGTCGCGTGTGCAGCAGGTTCAGGCAAGCCTTGTCAAAGGGATAAAGGCGACACCTTCGGATGTGCGCCGTTATTTCGACAAGCTACCTGAGGATTCGATACCTTTCGTGCCGCGTACGGTCGAGGTTCAGATACTTACCGCCGCTCCTGCCGTCCCGCGCGAGGAGATCGAGAATGTAAAGGCGCGCTTGCGCGACTATGCCGAACGTGTCAACAAGGGTGAGAGCGAATTTTCGACACTTGCCATCCTGTATAGCGAGGACCCTGTGTCGGCGGCGCGTGGCGGAGAACTCGGATTTGCCGGACGTGCGCAGTATGTGCCTGAATTCACTGCTGTGGCATTCAATCTCAATGACCCGAAAAAAGTATCGAAAATCGTAGAGACAGAGTATGGCTACCATATAATACAGCTTATAGAGAAGCGTGGCGACCGTGTGAATGTGCGTCACATCCTTTTGCGTCCGCGTGTCGCAGAGAAGGATCTTGAGGAGGCTGTGGTACGCCTCGACTCTCTCCGTAAGGATATTATTACTAATAATATACCGTTTGAGGAGGCTGTAGCCGCTTTGTCGCATGATAAGGATACCCGCAACAACCGTGGCGTTATGGTCAACACCAACTCTATGTCGAGCAATCACAGCACATCGCGATTCGAGATGTCGGATCTGCCTCAGGAGATAGCCAAGGTGGTCAATGATATGACGCCCGGCGACATCTCGGATGCCTTCATAATGAAGGACCCTAAGACCAATCAGGATATAGTCGCGCTTGTGAAGCTCTCCAACCGCATAGAGGGGCACCGTGCCAACCTTTCGGACGACTTTCAGCTGATCAAGGGTATGTATGAGCAGGCTCAGCAGACAGAAGTACTAAAAAAATGGCTTGAAAAGAAAATTGCCGAGACCTACACCCGGATTGAAGATGGCTGGCGTGACTGCGAATTCACCCATAAAGGCTGGATAAAGGCTTCGAAGTAATTCAGTTCACTGCGCCAAGATGAAATCATCGGCAACAGCAATATTGGCTATCGCGATTGTATCGCTTCCGGCAATGTTTGCCCAGACACCCGGCGACAGGACGGAAAAGGCTCCGGCTGCTTCCGGAAAAGCTGTTTCCGGGCGAGACCGTAAGCCCATAATACGTCCTACCATACCTCAGGCTGACCGTCACGAGCCCGGTAAAGTGTTTATCGAGTATGCCGACCGGCTTGAAAAGCCTGGGGGTTCTGATGCACAGGTGCTGATCGGAAATGTGCAGTTCCGTAAGGGGGATATGTTCATGTACTGCGACTCGGCTCGGTTCTATGAGGAGACTTCCTCGCTTGAGGCATACATGAATGTGAGGATGGAGCAGGGCGACACCTTGTTTGTGTACGGTGACGAACTGTACTATGACGGAGTTGTCGAGATTGCGGAATTGCGTGCATATCCCGGAAAGGATGTGCGTCTCATCAACCGTGACGTGACTCTTACAACACCAGTGTTCTTCTACGATATTCCTCAGGATGTCGGCTACTATATGGTAGGCGGAACTCTTGACGATAAAGTGAACACTTTGCGGTCGGAGCAGGGCTTCTATTATCCTGCCACAAAGGATGCATTTTTCTATATGAATGTCGATCTTACCGGACCAAGGCAGAACGACACTCTGAAGATGTACACCGATTCACTGACTTACAACACCAATACGTCGATCGCCCAATTGATGTGTGAGACTTTGATCGTAAATAAGGATGGCGAGATTACATCGACATCAGGGTTTTACGACACGCGCACAGGTATAGCTGACCTGTATGAACGTTCGCTCATACACACGAAGCGAGGCAACACTCTTACAGGCGATACGCTCTTCTATGACCGCGAGAGCGGATTTGGCGAGGCGTTCGGCAATATGGTGCTCACCGACTCAGCCAACCAGTCGTCCATACTCGGCGATTACGGTTATTATGACGAGCTGAAGGACAGTGCGTTTGTCACAGGCAATGCTCTCGCCATGGAATATTCTGGCAAGGATACATTATATCTGCATGGAGATACCATCACTGCATATATGAATCCCGATTCAACCAAGGTCACCAATGCCTTCCATCGTGTAAGGTTCTTCCGCAATGACATACAGGGCATATGTGACTCTATGAGCATGGTGGAGCAGGACTCCATATTATATATGTATTACAATCCTATTGTGTGGAACGGCGACAAGCAGATAGTAGGCAATGTCATATGGGTGCATATGAATGATTCCACTGTCGACTGGGCTCGTTTGCCGGAAATCGGACTGGTGTCGCAACACATTGCCGAGGATTGCTACAATCAGATGACAGCCAAGGATATGACTGTGTGGATGGCTGATACCACCATACGACGTCTATATGCCGAAGGAAATGTGCAGACTATAATGTTCCCGATGGAGAATGATTCTACCTACAATAAGTTCTCCTTTACCGAAAGTTCTTTCATGGATGCATACTTCGAGAACGGTGACATCAGCCGTCTTATAATGTGGCCTGAGACAACCGGTAAAGTAACTCCATTGTATCTTGCCAGACGTAACAGTTATTTTCTTGAGAAATTCAGGTGGTACTCACCTTTGCGTCCTATGTCGCCGTCGGAGGTGTTTGACTATCCTCCTGAGATGGCAGATCTCGCCAAGCAGAATATACTCGGGCGTATGAGCCCCGAGGCTCTAACGTTGCGAGGCCGGGCTTTGGGCAAGCCTGCCCCGAAGATCGCCGGATTGATTTCCGGTGATGCTCCCGTTCAAGATACAGTGCCGCCATCGGATGTTTCATCAGAATCTTTGCCGACACAGGAGACTCCTGCCGAAGTTCCGGACGGCGATCCGTCGGAGCCTGCTGACGAGCAACCTGCATCCCCCTCTCCCGCCGAAACTCCGGTAATTCCTGAAGAAGAGGAGGAGAAAAAATGAATGACATAATACGACAGCTTCCCGACTCGGTGGCTAACCAGATAGCAGCCGGAGAGGTGATACAGCGTCCGGCATCGGTAATAAAGGAGCTTGTAGAGAACTCGATTGATGCCGGAGCCGACTCTGTTACCATCATACTTAAGGATGCCGGCCGCACGCTCATACAGGTGATCGACAATGGTTCGGGGATGAGCGATACGGATGCTCGTATGGCATTTGAGCGTCATGCTACGAGCAAGATATCCAGGGCTGACGACCTTTTCACACTCAACACCATGGGGTTTCGTGGTGAGGCTCTCGCTTCCATCGCAGCAATCGCTCAGGTAGAGCTTCGCACCATGCGCCGTGGCGAGACTCTCGGCACGCGCATTGTCATAAACGGCTCCAGGGTTGAGAGCCAGGAGCCCGAGGCGGGAGTCCCGGGGTCCAATATGATGGTCAAGAATCTGTTTTTCAACGTTCCGGCACGCCGTAAGTTCTTGAAGAAGGATGCGGTGGAGATGAGTGCGATAATGAGGGAGTTCGAGCGTCTTGCTCTTGTGAATATAGGAGTGGACTTTACCCTTGTGAGCAATGACACCACTGTTCACTCGCTCATGCACGCCCCTTTGAAGAAGAGGATCTGTGACCTGTTCGGCAAGAATCTCGACAAACAGCTGCTCCCTATTGAGACCGATACGTCAATAGTGAGTATCAGCGGATATATAGGGCTTCCTGAGAATGCCCGCAAGCGCAATCCGCTCCAGTTCTTTATGGTGAACGGACGCAATATGCAGCACCCATATTTCCGCAAGGCAGTATTGCAGTGTTATGACCGCCTGATACCGGTAGATACGCAGCCCAATTATTTCATCAATCTGCGTGTCGATCCCGAGACTATCGACGTCAATATACATCCTACCAAGAGCGAGATAAAGTTTGAGAATGAACAGGCTATATGGCAGATACTCACAGCTGCCATACGCGATTCGCTGGGACGTTTCAACGTCGGGCCTTCGCTCGATTTTGACAGGGAGGCCGATGTCCCGGAGATCCCGGTGTTCAATCCCGAGGCAGAGAGGATGCCGGAGATAGATGTCGATCCCGGTTATAATCCGTTTTTGGAGCAGATACCTTCGACTGCTGAGATCTTCGGAGCTGAAATTGCTGATGCTTTTCGTCCGCGGGAGACGGTGCATACCCGGGAGAGTGCAAGCACTCGATCGGCGGCGGGATACTCACGTGATGAGTACAGGCCTCGCCATGAGGGTGGAATGCACAGGTCGGCAGCCACTGACTGGGCAAGACTCTATGATGACTTTATGCGCAAGCGTGACGAGGGTCTCGCATCGCTACCTGATGCTGCACCCGGGGTGGGGGATGATGTTCCGGCTGAGAAGTCCGAACCGTCACTGCTGCCGGGCACTATGGCTTCAACAGGTCATGTGTTCCAGTATCGCGACACTTATATCCTCACCACTTCTCGTGACGGGCTCATGGTGATTGACCAGCACAGGGCGCATATGAGAGTGCTTTATGACGCTTACATGTCGAAGGCTGAGGAGCAGGAGTTTGTAGCTCAGGCCACTATGTTTCCCGATGTGCTTGAACTTTCAGGGGCGCAGAGTGCGGTGCTTGCCGATATTGCCCCCAGCATGGCGCGTCTGGGGTTTGTAATCACTCATCGTGGAGAGAACTCATGGAGCATCGACGGTGTGCCATCCCAGCTTATCGACACTTCTGCACGTGATATGGTGCTCGGCATGATAGAATCTGTGACCGAGACAGGGCTTGACCTTGCCTCCGCTCTTCATGAGCAGGTGGCTCTTACCATGGCTCGCAGCGGGGCGATACGTCGAGGTCAGTCTCTCACTCCTGATGAGATAGAGCGGTTGCTCAGCGATCTGTTCCGTTCTCACTCCCCGGCTCTTACTCCTGATGGGAAGAGCGTGTTTGCCATAATATCCAACGATTATATCACAAGACTGCTCGGATAAAAGATGAAAAGACTATTGTTTCTGTTGTGCTCGCTTGTATCTGTGTTTTCCTCTCATGCCAAGGCTCCCGAGGTATCGGTGCTGATATGTGGTCCGGGCAGCAATATATATGAGCTTGAGGGGCACGCCGGCCTGCTCATCGATCATCCTGAATATGGGAAATTCGTGGTCAATTGGGGGGTGTTCGATTTCAATTCGCCAAATTTTGTTTACCGTTTCGTCAAAGGAGAGACCGATTATATGGCGGCTGCATGTTCTGCCGATGGCTTCATAGATGCATACAAACGTCAGGGACGGTATGTTCTGAAGGCTGATATTGATCTTGATTCGGTTCAGGCTGAAGAGGTTACCAGGTTGGTCATTGAGAACATTAAACCAGAGAACCGTGTTTATCGTTATAACTATGTCTATGACAATTGCGCCACACGCCCTATGGATGTTATAGAACAGGTGATAGGTGACACTCTTAGCCTTGATATGGCAAAGGGTTATGGTGCGGGTCTTGCTACGTTCCGTGATGTAATGAGACTTCATCATGCCTCCTATCCATGGTATCAGTTCGGTATCGACACGGCACTCGGATCTGGGATCGACAAGCCGATCACCATAAGAGAGAAGAGGTTTGCCCCGACGATGCTCGGCGAGATGCTGCCTCTCATAGCTTTTCCTGACGGCTCACCTTTGGTGAAGAGTATCGGATATGCCTTTGGCATGCCTCAGGAAAGTCCTGTGCTCCCGCCTACGCCATGGTATCTCACGCCTCTTTTTGGGGGCTGGATGGTTGCCGGAATGGCTCTGTGGGTAAGTGTAGTGCAATTGGGACGAGAGCCTAAATTCGCAAGATGGTTCGACACAGTCTACTTCACCCTTATGGGTTTGGAGGGTCTGGTTCTGACCTTTCTGATATTCATCTCTTCTCATGAGGCGACGTCCCCCAACTGGCTCTATCTATGGCTTAACCCTCTCTGCTTCATGGGAGCGATAGCTCCGTGGCTAAAAAGGGGCAAACGCTTGGAGATATGCTATCAAAGTGTTAACTTTGCACTTCTAACTGGACTGACTGTCATATTCTTGCTTGGAATCCAGTCACCCAATCCTGCCTTCTGGCCCCTAATTTTGGCATCCGCTCTCCGCGCCTTGACCAACATATATTCATCATGTCGAAAAAACGTAAGGACAGCTCGATAAATGCACGTATAGTCTGCGCTCTTGTAGCCTCGATGGTCTCCATCGGAGTTGTCGCTGCGCCCTCACATGCCAAGGCTCCCGCTCCGCGTCCCACCCTCGTGGTGGGGATTTTTGTGGAGGGTCTTACTGCCGAGTATGTCGACCTGTTGCGTTCCAATTTTGGCGAAGATGGGTTCAACAGGCTTTTGGAGCAGGGCGTAACTGTGCGCAATGTGGACTATGGTCCGGGAATAGATGCCACGGCAGCCACAGCGATGCTTGTGAGTGGAGCGGCTCCGGCAGTCAACGGTGTGCCGTCAGCTTCCGCGTGGGACATGACTACCAAGAGGGAGTATCCTGTGCTCCTTGATCCGTCGCTTGCCGGAAGTTACACCGAACAGCAGCTCACCCCTTCGCCTCTGCTTGTTTCGACCCTCAGTGACGAGGTGCGCATAAGTGACGGCGGTCTCGGTCAGGTCCATGCCATAGCTACTGATCCGCAGCTTGCCATACTTATGGCGGGGCATGCCGGCAACAGTTGTTACTGGATAAGCGATGTGACCGGAAAGTGGACCTCATCACGTCATTTCCGCGAGACTCCTCTGCCAATCTCCCGCCGTAATGTGGGATTGACTCTCAACTCGCGTCTCGACACCATGGCATGGGAGCCTGCTGTTCAGCTTGACAGATATCCCGATCTTCCCGAATACAAGAAACTTTACCCTTTCCGCCATACATTCCCGTCGCGTGACACTAATCGCCTCAAGATGTTCAAGGCTTCCGCAATGGGCAATCGTGAGGTTGCTCAGACTGCTGCCGAGTACATATCGAGCCTTAAGTTGGGGTCAAGGGGTGTCACTGATATGATAAGCGTGGGTGCTGATGTCACTCCTTATCTTTATGGGCGTGAGGCTGACAACCGCATAGAGACAATGGATGCTTACATACGGCTTGACCGTGATATCGCATCCATCGTGAAGGCGGTGGAGAATGGGCCGGGAATGGCAAACACTCTGCTCTTCGTGGCTGGTACGCCTGCACCGTCAGGTGGGAAGCGTGACGAAGAGCGGTGGAACATTCCTACCGGGCAGTTCTCCCCGCGCAAGGCGGTGTCGCTGCTCAACATGTACCTTATGGCTCTGCATGGTAACGGTGAATGGGTGAGCGGTTATCATAACGGGTTCTTCTATCTCAATCGTGCGCTTATCAAGGAGCGCGACATGAGCGATACTGACATAAGGCGCGAAAGTGCGGAATTCCTCGCCCGGATGAGTGGGGTGAGCGATGTCTATACTATTGACGATATACTTGCACGCCGAGCTGGCGATAATCCATCGGCGTTGCAGCGAAACATATCCCCTAATCATGCCGGCGATCTTCTGGTGATGGTGAATCCCGGATGGGAGGTGACCGACGGTGAGGAGTATTCTGTCCAAGGAGAGACTCAGACACAGCTCCCTGTCGTGCGTTGGCAGGCATCCACATCTCCTGTTTACATACTGTCGCCTCAGATTGATGCGACTGAGATTGTGGAGCGCATCGATGCTCGTGCCATAGCTCCTACCGTGGCACGTATATTGCGCATCCGTTCCCCCAATGCGGCATCGCTCCCGGCTGTCAACTTGTGATCAGGGATGGTCTGAGTTGTAATGTACAGCCAAGGTTTCTCTCTTCTCGATGTCACATTTTTCACTATTCACATCTATTTTATTACAATCTAAGGATATGTCTTTTACTTCATTTATCACCAAGCTTTTCGGCAATAAGTCCACACGCGACCTTAAAGAGATCGAGCCGATAGTAAAGCAGATCGAGGCTCTTGAGCCCGAGGTGAAAAAACTCACTATAGATCAGTTGCGCGACAGGATTTCAGATATCCGCGCCGACATAAGGAATGCAGTGGCTCCTCAGAAGGAGGAGAACGATCGCCTTAAGATCGAGGTCGAGGAGCTACCGTTTGACGAGCGTCAGCCTGTCTGGGACAAGATCGACCGTAATGAGAAAATAATGCTTGACACCATTGAGGACAAGCTCAACGGTCACCTTCCAATGGTTTTTGCTGTAGTGCGTGAGACTGCCGCACGATTTGCCGCAAACGAGACCATCGTTGTCAAGGCTACCGAACTTGACCGTGAGCTTGCTGCCCAAGGCAAGGATTTTGTATCAATCGACGGCGAAAACGCCATCTGGAAGAACCATTGGATGGCAGGCGGAAACGAGATCAAATGGGATATGGTCCATTACCGCGTTCAGCTCATAGGTGGTATAGTGCTTCATCAGGGCAAGATTGCCGAGATGGCTACAGGCGAGGGAAAGACCCTTGTGGCTACACTACCTGTGTTCCTGCGCTCACTTTCCGGCCGTGGCGTTCATGTTGTCACTGTCAACGATTACCTGTCCAAACGTGACTCCGAATGGATGGGTCCGCTGTATATGTTCCATGGCTCGACTGTCGACTGCATCGACAAGCACCAGCCTAACACCCCTCAGCGTCGTGCAGCCTATGAGTGTGATATCACATTCGGTACCAATAATGAGTTCGGTTTTGACTATCTCCGCGACAATATGGCGATGACACCTGGCGACATGGTGCAGCGTAAGCATTACTATGCCATTGTCGATGAGGTTGACTCGGTGCTTATCGACGATGCACGTACACCTCTCATCATCTCCGGACCTGTGCCTAAGGGTGACGATCAGCTGTTTGACCAGTATCGTGCAAATGTGGAGAAGGTCTATGAGGCACAGCGTCGTCTCGTCACCAAGATTCTTGCAGAGGCGAAGACCAAGATCGCTTCTGAGGACAAGGAGGTAAGAAAGGAGGGCGCACTGTTGCTGTTCCGTGCATTCAAGGGGCTTCCCAAGAATGGCGCGCTCATCAAGTTCCTTTCCCAGGACGGCATGAAGAACCTGATGCTGGAGACCGAGGCTTATTATCTTCAGGACAATCAGCGTGAGATGCCGGTCGTCACCGATCCTCTCTATTTTGTTATTGATGAGAAGAACCGTAGCGTTGAGCTCACCGACAAAGGTATCGATGAGCTTACCGGCAAGAGCGATGATCCGCAGTTCTTCGTGCTCCCCGACATTGCCGCACTGCTCTCGGAGTCAGAGACTATTGCTGACCAGGTCGAGCGTGCACGCCGCAAGGATGAGCTGATGCAGGATTATGCCGTAAAGGCAGAGCGTGTCCATACTGTCACTCAGCTACTGAAGGCATACACACTCTTTGAGAAAGATGTGGAGTATGTGATCGACGAGGGCAAGATAAAGATTGTGGACGAGCAGACCGGACGTATCATGGAGGGTCGCCGCTATTCCGACGGACTGCATCAGGCTATTGAGGCTAAAGAGCATGTCAAGGTTGAGGCTGCTACCCAGACATTCGCCACAATCACCCTTCAGAACTATTTCCGTATGTATCATAAGCTCGCCGGTATGACCGGTACTGCCGAAACCGAGGCAGGTGAGCTTTGGGATATATACAAGCTCGATGTTGTCACTATTCCCACCAATCGTCCGGTGGCGCGTATCGACATGGACGACCGTGTGTATAAGACCAAGAAGGAGAAGTATGCTGCAGTGATCGACGAAATCCAGGATATGGTATCCAAAGGACGTCCTGTGCTCGTGGGAACCACTTCAGTGGAAATATCCGAACTTTTGAGCCGAATGCTCACAATGCGCCATATACCACATAATGTGCTCAATGCCAAGCTCCATCAGAAGGAGGCTGAGATTGTTGCTCATGCAGGTAAGCAGGGAATGGTCACAATCGCCACCAATATGGCGGGCCGTGGTACCGACATCAAGCTTTCGCCCGAGGTAAAGGCTGCCGGAGGTCTTGCTATTATCGGTACCGAGCGTCATGAGTCACGTCGTGTTGACCGCCAGTTGCGCGGACGTTCAGGCCGTCAGGGCGATCCGGGTTCCTCTGTGTTCTATGTATCATTCGAGGATCAGCTGATGCGCCTCTTCGCCACCGACCGTGTCATGAAGATGCTCGATACACTCGGACTTCAGGAAGGGGAGCGCATAGAGAGCCGTATGGTCACCAACGCTATAGGAAATGCTCAGAAGCGTGTTGAGGAGAATAACTTCGGTATCCGTAAGCGTCTCCTGGAGTACGATGATGTGATGAACAAGCAGCGTACCTACATCTATAACCGCCGTCATCACGCACTCCTTGGCGAGCGCATAGGTATTGATATTGCCAATATGATGTGGGATATCATCGAGAATATGGTCAACAACACCTATCCTGCCGCTTATCAGGATCTGACCATGGATCTTTTCCGCACGCTCACTATCGAAGTGCCCTTCACTCAGGAGGAGTTCAAGAATATGAGCAAGGAGGATGCTGTCGAGAAAATTCATGAAGCCGCCAACGAGGCTTTCAGCCGTAAGCGCGACCGTATCATCGAAGTGGCTATGCCTGTTGTTACCGATTGTGTGGAGAACCGCGGATTTAAGGGGCGCATTGCTGTGCCTATGACCGATGGGAAACGATTCTTCAATCTTGTGGTGGATATCGACGAGGCTTACCGCACAGGCTGCAAGTCGATCGTAAAGGAATGGCATAAGGCTGTGCTTCTCGTGACGATTGATGAGCTTTGGAAAGAGCACCTGCGCGAGCTTGACCAACTCCGCCAGAGCGTGCAGAATGCATCCTACGAGCAGAAAGACCCGCTGGTTATCTATAAGGTAGAATCTTTCCACCTTTTCGAAGCAATGCTCAATCAGCTTAATATTAAAGCGATGTCGACACTCATGCGTGGTCAGATATATGTTCAGCAGGCTCCTCCTCAGGAACCGGCAAGAGCGCAAGTGCCCTCCGGTGAGGAAGAAAATGCTGTAGAGCAGCCTGCTCAGCCACAGCCATCATCCCGCCCTGCTCCCGAGTTGAAACGTGCCGCCCCTGAGCGTCGTGAGGATTACTCGAAATATCAGGCATCGCGTGAGAATCTTCCCGGAGAGGCTGCACAGCGAGCAGCTGCCCAGGGTGCAGGTCGTTCTCAGCAGCCGACTCAGCCGGTAAAGGCCGGTCCGCGTATCAACCGTAACGACCCATGCCCATGCGGCTCTGGTAAGAAATATAAGAACTGCCACGGCAGAGGTCTCTAAGGATTGCCGTTAAGGGTATAAAAA
>OFFD01000341.1_pt1 | contig 40722 bp, 40 predicted proteins | sample 1521291 | NCBI WGS metagenome assembly OFFD01 (sample SAMEA3504103, study PRJEB24116) | mouse gut metagenome | biome: mouse gut; feature: mouse-associated habitat; material: faeces | place: Denmark | collected 2011 | reverse complement strand
AAGCCGGTGATCATCACCGGCTCGCAGCTTCCCATCGGCGAAGTGCGCACCGACGGCGAGGAAAACCTGATCACGGCGGTGCAGATAGCAGCCGCACAGACTGCCGACGGACAGCCGATGGTGCAGGAGGTGGCAATCCTATTTGAAAACTACCTCTGGCGTGGAAACCGCGCCACAAAACGCAGTGCCGACAATTTCAACGCGTTCAAGAGCCACAACTATCCCGAGCTGGCCAAGATAGGCCTCGGCATCAATTTCCACGAGGAAGCCATGCTGCGCCACACACATGGAGCCATACCGGTCAAGGCGTGCTATTCGCTCGACACATCGGTAATGGTCATCGACCTTTTCCCCGGTATCAGTGCGCGGACACTGCGCCATCAGCTCGCCACCCCCGGCATAAAGGGTGTGGTTCTGAAAACGTATGGTGCCGGAAACGCCCCCACTGCCGAATGGTTCATCGACGCAATACGTGATGCCGTGGCTCGTGGGATCGTGGTTCTCAACGTGACCCAATGCGTCAACGGATCCGTGATGCGCCGCTATGCCGCCGGTGACGCGCTGGTAGCCGCCGGCGTGATTTCCGGATTCGATATGACCACCGAGGCCGCTCTGACAAAGATGATGTTCCTTTTCGGAAGCGGTCTGCCTGTCGATCAAGTCAAGAAACAGCTACAGGTATCCTTGCGCGGAGAGCTCACTCCAACCCCGGCTTCCGGACGCTATATCGTGGTCTGATTTCTTTAATTCCAATCTCTACTCACTCTCACACACTCCCTGAGATAATGCAACTGAATCTCAACGAAATATCCCCTGAAGTGCAGCAAGCCAAGATGCGGTTCGGCATCGTAGGAAACGCTCCGGCTCTGATAGCTGCCGTGCAGAGAGCCATCCAGGTGGCTCCGATCGATCTCTCTGTCCTCGTCACCGGCGAGAGCGGATCGGGAAAGGAATTTTTTCCGCAGATCATCCACGCATTCAGTCCGCGCAAACACAACCGCTACATTGCCGTCAACTGTGGCGCGATACCCGAGGGAACTATCGACTCCGAGCTTTTCGGCCACGAGAAAGGATCGTTCACCGGTGCCGTCTCAGCCCGTAAAGGATATTTTGAGGAAGCCGACGGCGGAACCATTTTCCTTGACGAGGTTGCCGAACTGCCGCTCACCACTCAGGCCCGGCTCCTGCGTGTGCTTGAGAGCGGAGAATTTCTGAAAGTTGGATCATCAACAGTTCAGAAAACCAATATCCGCATCGTCGCTGCTACAAACGTCGACATGCTCCGCGCCGTGGAAGAAGGCCGTTTCCGCGAGGATCTCTACTATCGCCTGTCGACCGTGCAGATCCACGTGCCGCCCTTGCGCGACCGTGGCAACGACATTCTGCTGCTCGCACGCAAGTTCGCACGTGATTTCTCCGAGCGTTACTCCATGCCGCCGATCTCCTTTACCGACGATGCCCGTTCCGATCTGCTCCACTACCGCTGGCCGGGCAATGTGCGCCAGCTGAAAAACGTCATTGAACAGCTTGCCCTCTTCAATTCCGGCGAGGAAATAACATCCGCCATTGTCCGGTCATGTCTGCCGGACCACGCCATGGTCTACACCCCTGCCGTGGCCTCCGCCGCGCCCCACGCCCATTCCTACGAGCAGGAACGCGAGATCCTCTTCAACATGATATTCCGTCTGCAACGCGAGATCGACGATCTCCGCGCCGATGCAGCCTCCATGCGCCCGGTAGCCACAGGAAGCCGCGATGCAGCGTCCGAGGCCGTTCAGGCCGTGATGCCGCGTTCGCTCGTCTGCATGTCCGATGTACCGAAAGAAATACGCATCTCCCCGGCCGATGTGTCCGTCGAGACCGACATGCATCCGACCGCACAGACCCTTGAGGACACTGAGCGAGAGACAATCCGCCGCTCCCTTGAGAAAAACGACGGCCGACGCAAAGCCACAGCTCGCGAGCTCAACATCTCCGAGCGAACCCTCTACCGCAAAATCAAAGAATACGGCCTCGAATAACGCCCGATCCCACATCACCCACAGGCGACGAGGACTTTTAAACCATCTCAATAGTTGAATTTGTCTGATCTCCAACCGCTAATGGTTGGAGATCTTTTTTATGCCCGAGCTTAATATTTTGCACCTAAATCGCAGTTTTTTCAGACCGATAAGAAGAAAGACAGCCGGACCAAATGGCCCGGCTGCTATAGTTGGATCAATAGATCAGTTAGTTGGGAGATGGATCAGACGATGGAGTTCTTCTTGGTCCATTCGATGATTTCGGGGATATAACCGAATGCGAGGCCGGTCACGGTGTCGGCACAGCCATAGTAAACGGCTATGCGGCCTGTCTCAGGATCGTGGAGCGCAGCGCAGGGGAAACATACGTTGGGCACATCGCCGGTCAGCTCATAGATCTCACGCGGAGAGATCAGATATGGACCCGAACGAGCGATCACTTTCCAGGGCTGTTCGCGATCGAGAAGAGCGGAGCCGAATGCATAGACATAACCGTTGCAAGAACGGAGCACGCCATGATAGATCAGCAGCCATCCTTCCGAGGTTTCGATTGGAATAGGACCTGCACCGATCTTCATGCACTGCCATGCGCTCAGCTCGAATGGAGCCGGCGACATCACGTGGCGATGGCGTCCCCAGAATTCCATATCGGGCGATTCGCTATAGAAAATATCGCCGAACGGAGTGTGGCCGGTGTCACTCGGACGCGACAGCATGGCGAAGTTACCGTTGATCTTACGGGGGAACATAACGCCGTTGCGGTTGTAGGGCAGGAATGCGTTCTCAAGCTGATGGAATGTCTCGAAATCCTCTGTCCATGCAGCGCCGATTGTGGGGCCATGATAGCCATTGCACCAGGTCACATAGAACTTGCCTTCGATCTCGGCGACGCGAGGATCATAGCCATAGACCCATTCGCCCACTTCCGGATCAGCACCTTCCAGACGGATATCCTCTTCGTTGATATCCCATTTCAGGCCATCAACAGAGAAACCCACATGGATGCGCATGCGGCGGTTGGTATCATCGCAGCGGAAAACGCCGGCAAAGTTATATTTTCCTTTCTTGAAAGGAACTACAGCCGAATTGAAAATACTGTTGGAGGTGGAGAGTGCGTCACGCGGAATCACAGGATTCGCACTGTAGCGCCACAGGACATCCTTGCATCCCTCGGGACGGTCTTCCCAGGGCATATTGGGCAGCGGCTGCCCTTTGATTTCGATTTTGCTCATTGTTCTTGGGTTAAGTATATGTTTGATTATGATAATAATTCTGTGTTTTCTTCCGCCTTGACAGTAGCCTCGGCAGCCTCAGCCTCATCTTCCGACGGGGTGTCGTTGTCGGAATGGGTGAACGGCACGAACCAGGCCAGCAGGAACGACGGAACTGACATTACCAGTGCTATGATGAAGAAGGTCTCATATCCGACCTTAGCACATATCCAGCCGCTGATCATGCCCGGAAGCATTACGCCCAGATTCATGATCGCCGATGCGAATGCATAGTGGGCCATCGAGTGTTTGCCCGGTGCCACCTGCTGCATCATGAACATTGTCAGACCTACGAATCCAAATCCGTAGCAGAGATATTCGGCCACAAGTCCCGATCCGATCACCCACAGGTTTTCGGGCTGGAATGCCGAGAAAAGGAAATAGATCACGAATGGGATATTGAATATGCACACCAGCGAGAACAGCACGCGTTTCAAGCCGAAATGCGCTATATAGTAGCCACCGAGAATCGAGCCTACGATGAATGCAATCGTGCCGAAAGTACCATAGATCATACCGATCTGCTCATTGCTCATCGCAAGACCGCCATCGGCAGCCGATGCCTTGAGGAACAAAGGTACCATCTTCAGGGCGAATCCCTCGGTCAGACGGTAGCACACGATGAAAAGAATATAGACCCAGATGAATTTTTTCTTGAAGAATGCACTCAGCACATTCGACATCTCCACCATTGCCTGATTGAAATTCTTGGCATTGGCGGTGGCTTTCGGAGTTGCCGGAAGCATGAAGAAGTGGTAGATTGCAAGCCCTATCATCAGAGCCGCTATGATACCCATTATCACCATCCATGCATAGAATGGGGCGCGTTCGGGGTTCGACTCCTTGAAATAGGTCATCAACACGCCGGCCAGTGCAACAAGACCGCCATTGGCAAGCACCTTGGCCAGATTGTAGAATGCTCCCTGCCAGCCGATGTATGTAGACTGGGTCTTTTTGTCAAGAACCGAAAGATATACGCCGTCAGTGGCTATGTCGTGGGTGGCGCCGGAGAAGGCTATGATACCCATGATGGCTATTGAAGCGGCGAAAAAACACGGAAGCGGCAGCAGGAATACGATCAGTGCGAAACAGAATCCCGAAATGGCCTGCGTTGCTATCACGAAATTGCGTTTTGTCCAATAAATCTCAAGCAGCGGACTCCAGATGAATTTCAATGTGTAGGGAAGAGTCAGCAGAGATGTCCACAGGGCTATCTGCTCCTTGTCAATCCCGAGGTCGTCAAACATAATGACAGCCACGAGATTAAGCACGATAAACGGCAGACCCATGGCGAAATAGACCGACGGAACCCAAGCCAAGGGGTTGCGTTTCTTGGTCTGCTTCATGGCGGCAATGTCCTGATGCATAGGATAGAAATTAAGGTTGTGTATGATTGTTTTAGTACCCCGGAGCAGAATCGAACTGCTATCTAAAGTTTAGGAAACTTCTATTCTATCCGTTGAACTACCGGGGCTTTACCGACCGCACGGGCACCTGAATGTCCCCTTGGTCTAATCAAATGCAAATATATACATTTTTCCCTATTCTGGCAAATCACTTTTGCAACCATTCAACCACAGTTTGCCTTCGATTACTCATTGGATGGTCGATATGCCTACTACAGGTCAAGTTCAGCAGCAATCTCTTTTATAACAGACAAAATTATATTGTCATAGTCCGACTTATCGTAAGCATACAGCAGATAAAGACATCCATTCCTTTCCACACAATCAAATGTGATCACCCTGCAACCTCCGGACTTACCTTTTCCTTTAGCAGCTATTGCCATACGCACCTTACGAAATCCATCACCAAGATCTGTACCCAGATGCGGATTAAGGGAAAGAGCATCAACAAGTTTTTTGTAATCGGAATTAAAGCTACGGTATTTTTTTGCCATAGGCTTTGCGCTTTTGATGAAAGCCTGCGTTGCTATTATCTCCATCAGAATTCAATATCTTTAGCCAAAGGCAGATCAACAGATCCATGCAGATGAGACTTAACCTCGGCACAAGCCGCACGGATACTATCCTCGACAATGGCATCGGCATCAGATATTGGCGTTATCTTGAAGTTTCCCAGACGGGATGTCAAAACAATAGATTGGCCATTCATCGCCGCACTCAACACCTTCGATTGATTCTCACGGAATTCTCTGGCAGAAACTACAATCATGATCTTTTGAATTTGAATTTAATTATTACCCTACAAAGATAACAAAAAAGGATCAAAAGATACCATTTTGGTTACCAAAAAAAATAAATATGTCCAGCCCAACACTATAAGGAGTCGTGGTGGCGGATCTCCGAGACGCCCCCGGGAAAACTATATAAATTCCGGTTATGATCTTACGCCGGGATATGGCATTGCGGTGGTCAGTCAGCTTTGTGATCAGGCGCCGGGGAGATGCGGATCAGTTCGAGACGGGTCGATGTGCGGCGCATGATTTCAAATTCGTGATTATCGATCAACAGCTTTTCGCCCTGCGCCGGAATCTCTCCGGTCTCATAAAGGATATATCCGGCAAGCGTCTGATAGGCGTCATCTTCGGGAATATCGATATGGTAGGTCTCGCGGAGCACTTCAATCTCAACGCGCCCACTGCATTCGTAGACACCATCGCCCGTGCAGCGCACCATCTCGCTCGTGGTGTCGTGTTCATCGCGGATATCGCCGAAAATCTCTTCCACAAGATCTTCAAGCGTGACGAGGCCGGCTGTGCCACCAAATTCATCGACAACGATAGCCATTGACCGCTTTTCCGACAGCAGACGACGCATAAGCTTGTTGGCCAGCAGCGATTCCGGAGCGAAAACCACCGGCTTGATATGCTCGCGCCAGTCCGATTCGGGATCAAACAATTCGCTTACGTGGATATAACCCAGAACATTGTCAATATCGTCGGCATAGACAACGATCTTGCTGCGCCCCGACTCGGTGAACAGACGCACCAGATCGTCCCTTGTGGCCGTATCCTTATTGACAGCCACAATCTCATTGCGAGGCAACATACAGTCGCGCAGATGGGTTGTGGAGAAATCAAGGGCGTTGTGGAATATCTTCACCTCGTTTTCCACCGGAGCTTTGTCGGGATTCACCTCATCGATGCTTTTCTCAAGATACTGGTTGAGATCGCCGATAGTAAGCACCCCAATGCGGTTGGTCTCGTTTTTGATACCGAACAGACGCATCAGCGATTTCGACAGCCACGTGGTGAACACCGACACCGGAAGCAGTATGGTGTAGAACACGGCGATAGGCAACGCGAAGATCTTCAGTGAAGTATAGGGATTGATGCGGAACACGGTTTTCGGGAAAAACTCACCCGTAAGCAGAATTATGCCCGTGGAGATAAGCGTAGATATCAGCAGGATAAGAGCCTGATTGAGTCCGGTATGCTCCAGCCAGCACGTCTCAAGCAGATATGCCGCCCCCATGCCGTAGACCACGAGCATTATGTTATTGCCCACAAGGATAGTTGAGATGAACAGATCCTCGTCGCGATAGAAAAGCCCGATGATGCGGCCTATCAGTCCGCCGCGCTTCACGTCAAGTTCCATCTGAACTCGGTCGGAAGTGATATAGGCTATCTCCGTTCCGGAAAATAGTCCGGAGAATACGAGCGACACTGCTGCTATTATGATCCAGGCTGTGGTATCCATGAATGTATCTATGGTTTAGTTTGACAGAGCCTTCCGCGGCTTGTCATTTTGAATCTTGATATTTTTTAATGCCGCACCCTTTGGAAGCGGTTCCGGATCGGCATGGCGTTTCACGTGGGAGTCGTCGGCCTTGCCCGACACAATCATGTGGGGCGCATGCGGATCCACAGGCATCGTTCCGGGCACCGGTTTGACCACCGTGTCGGGTCGCGCGGCGGCAGCCCTGCGGGTAGAGTCGGTCTTGAACTGCTCTGCCGGGAATATGCCGGAAACACGCAACACGTGGTAGTTGGTCATAGTCTCATTGCTCTCGAAGCCATAACCCTCGATCACTTTCTTGTCGCGTTCTATGTGGATAAACGAGTCGCTGTAGACCTTCTGGCGACGCTGATCCCAGTAGAGTTCCTCAGTAAGAAATTTCTCCCCGATGGTGTTGCGGATATTCACATAACCCTTCAGCCTCCAGAGCTGCTTGTTTTTGTAGAAAATGGCGGTATCGCAGTCTATTGTAGCCTCCGGTCGCATTTTCATGTCGAATGTCTGCACATGCAGGCCGTCGGGGAAACGCCACGTAGGCTCCTTGGCTTCGTCGAACATGTACCAGAGAGGCGTGGTGATCTTGTAGCGCGTTATGCCGGAATCGGAAATCAGGGTGTTGACATCGATAGTCGTCATGGTCGGGGTAGTCTCCGGATCGGTGGATCCCGAGATCACCTCCTTATCCTCTTCCTTACAGCCCACAAAGGCCGATGCAGCGGCAATAGCCATCACGACGGCCATGGGAAGGATCCGCATGGCCGAGCCACCGGCTGCCGCCGACTGTCGGTTGGATTTACGTGAGCAAAACAACATCGTAACCGGCTCTGATCTGTGTTTTTTACTTGATCTTGTTCTGGAAGAACCAGAGTTCGTTGAAGTTGATTCCGAGACGGATATTGAAGTAGTTCTCTTTCAACAGGGGATTCGGATGCGCCTGACGGTGGCGGTATTCAAAACCGAGATTGATCTGGGTCTTGGATGCGAGTGCCGGGAATCCGAAACCGAACGATACGCCATATTCACGCACGTTATTGTCGCCCACCATCATATAGTCGCGATTGTAGAATCCACCGGCGCGATAGGATATGCGTTTGAAATAGTTTCCGCGCACAGCCGGAGTAAATTCCGCGCCAAGCCCAATCTGCCAGCGGTCTGAGAAACGTGTTGATTCGAAATGCGGCAGATCGAGGGTCTTAACCTTCGACCAAGGCTGATAAGTGAAGTCGGCTTCAATGAACAGACGCTTCTGCCAGCGGTAACTGATACCTGCGCCCCATGTGTCGGGCAATGAGGCATGACGCTTCAAAGAGGCCTCGCCAACGGTGTCGGGAGCCTGATCGGCATCAACATCGTATTTTGTCACCCAGGCCTTGCCAAGCAGCGATTTGCCGGGTGTGTAGGTCACACCGAGGGTCACACGGTTGTCGGCGTTAAGGTCGAGATTGTATTGTGCGCCGAGTTGCAGACGCCAGTCGCGGATCTGCATCACCTGCTCGAAAAGCGATGTCGATGTTGACGTTGATCCGTCGGCGGTTACATACACATCGTTGACCGTTGTGCCAAACAGATATGAGAAATTGAAACCGAGGCTGAAACCTTTGAATATACGTCCGGCAAAACCGAGATATAGCTGGTTGATGCCTCCTGATCCCTGACGGGAATTGACACCATTGGCAATTTCAGATCCGAACGAATAGCCCACCGAGGAGAAGGGAACGAGACCGAGGCTGGCACCCATGCGCTGACCGATCGGCACTTGCATGGTGATGTAGTCCAGACCGCCACCTTTCTGAGTGGATGAAGCCGCCGGGGAGTCGCCAACGGCACCCTCCTTCATGTTGATGAAAGAAAGGTCGACACCCATATCGAACAGGAATGTCAGAGAGTCGGCCGCGGCATACGATGCCGGGTTCATCACGTTGATCTGTCGTCCGGAGTTCATGGCATAGCCGACGCCGCCCATCTGGCGTTGCGAGGCAGATGCGTTATCATTGAGCAGACCATAACCGAATTTTGAATACGGCGAATTGGTCTGAGCCTGAGATACGGCAGTTATGCAGAGCAGTGCAGCTGCAAAAAGAGATAATCGATTAGTTATTTTCATTGTAGATCAATATTCTGTTGAGGCCTTTGCTGACGAGATGCGGATCAACCGTTATGTCGAAATCGCAAAGGCGGCTTAATTCCTGTGCCCATCCGCCGGTCATCACCACTTTGGTACCTTCCGGCAGTCGGTTTTTATAGTACGATATGCTACCCACAATGCCGTAGATAGCCCCGAGAGTCATGGCCGACGTCGTGTCGTGGCCAAGGAAATCGTCGGTTGGCAGTTCGCGTGGCACCTCCACCCGTGGCAGACGGGCCGTGAACCGATGGAGAGCCTCAAGCCGCATGTTCATACCCGGGGCTATGTTGCCCCCTTTGAACCGTCCGTCGGCAGTCACGGCATCGTAAGTCACAGCCGTACCGGCGTCGACAACAAGCAGTGGCGTGTCGGGGAAAAGCTGCTGCGCCCCGACTGCCGCGGCAATTCTGTCGGCTCCGAGCGAGCCGGGCGTTCCATAGTCAATGGCTATCGGCAGGGGCATGTCGCTTTTAAGGCGGATCACCTTGCGGATAGAGTTGGAGAGCACAGCCATCACGTCAGTACCGCGGGATGCGACCGAGCAGTAGATCGCTGCGTCGATTCCCGGCTTTGACGCCATTAGCTGCATAAGGCTTTCCGGCGAGAGATGCTGCACTATGCGCATCTCCACAAGCTCATCGCCTTCCCAGAGGGCGAGCTTGGCAGCCGAATTTCCTTGATCGATGGTTAGATATAGTGCCATTATGGCGCAAAGTTAGCAATATTCTATTAAACGCGCTCTAAATTTTTATTAAACGCGCTCAATAGACTGAAAAATAATCATTTTTGCGACTTCTCTCTGGCGCGGAGTTCCTTATTGAGTGTGTGGGCGCTCATGAGCGATGAATAGACCTGAAGCACACCTCCGGCAAGGGTGAAAGCAAGCCAGTCGAGACGCTCGGGAGTGTACCACATAAAAAATGCCCCTGCACAGAAAATAACGCAGCTCCACAGCTCGATACGTGCCAGACGGCGCACACGCAGCACCGATCCCTTATAGCTCGGGGCAAGGACTCTTCCGATCAGCGCAATGACTGCTCCGGCTGAATATAGCCAGCGGAAAAGTGATCCTTCGATTCTGAGCAACGGAAGCACGGTTCCTGCCACAATGAGCAGCAGCCCGGCGTTCATCAGCCATAGCCATGGCGACGACGGAATGGTGAAATCCTCTTTGGTATAGTTCTTTGTCATTATTGTTCCTTATGATGGATTATTTGATTATGAAAATATCTTCGTGGGGACGCTGCATGTGATAGCGTTCGCGTGCCACCTGTTCAAGGGCATAGGGATCGCTCGACAGCTGGGTGTTGAGCTGCCGGTAGTATTCAAGGGAATCCTGCTCGATCTTGACCGCTTCCTGAAGTGCGGCAGCCTCCTGTTCGTAGTGGTAGGTGGCCTGTATGGAGTTTTCGGTAAAGAAAAGGATATAGACCAACACCGCCACCACAGCTACAAGATTCAGATTCATCAGATAGCGTCGGCTCCATTGGGCGAATGTGGGTTTCATTGGCTGGTTCATGGCTGCGGATCGGTTTCAGGAACTACGAATATCGAGAAGTTGACGCTGCCGTAAACGCGGTGACTGTGGAATCCGGGCAGGGAGCTGTAGTCACGCGTCCGGGAATGTTCAAGGATGAACAGACCGCCGGGACGCAGCACTCCGCTGTTGAGCACCGCCGGAGCGACCTCATCGAAACGGGGCATGTCGTAGGGAGGATCGGCGAATACGAAATCGAAGCTGCCCGGGCGTGCGGTGGAGAGGCATTTGAACACGTCGCCACGGATCAGCCGCAGATTGTCGATGCCGAGCGTGGCCGCTGTCTTTTCGATGAACCGGTACTGCGTGGAGGCTTTCTCCACGGCTGTCACCGAGGCGGCCTCCCGTGACAGCAGCTCAAGGGTGATGGCACCCGTTCCTGCAAAGAGGTCGAGAGCGTCGATGCCTTCGATGTCGATCATATTCTCGATGACATTGAAGATGTTCTCACGAGCGAAATCCGTTGTCGGACGGGCTGTGATATTGGTCGGCACGTCGAAACGCCGGCGGCCGTATTTTCCTCGTATTATTCGCATAGCGGTCGGATTGTTAATGCCAGTGGTGCCAGCAGGGTTGATTTTGTCGCCCGATAGCGCAGAGTGGGAAACGGGATCGGGGCTACGGACGGCAGATAGCGGCTCAGTATCTCCTGAAGTTCCGACGGGGCATCGGCAGTCGACGTACGGACATAAACAGGAGTAGCGGTCAGATCGAGACCAAGCTGCTGCATGGATGCCAGAATATAGTAGGCCGCGTCGATCTCCTTTTCGAAGCGGAAAGAATTGGCCATCAGCAATTGTTTGCCACGGAGAGCGATGAGTGTCAACGTGTTGCCACACACCGGGGCATATACAGCCGTCGATACCGGGGCATCGGGTCGTCCGGCGAAATAACGGCAAAGGGCGGCTGTCGAGCTGTCGAACGTGGCGTTGTAGAACGTTCTTGACAGAAAAGCCCGGATATCAGCGTCCTGCACAATAGCTATCCGTGCATTGTCGGTTCCGGTGGGATAAAGCTCAATGTCGTCGGCAGAGAGTTCGCCTGGAGCATCGCTCACGGTCATATCATCGTAGATCATAGCCGCCGCAGCCGCATCGGCTTCTTCCGGGACCGTAATAGCCGGCACATTGTCGATGATGCAGTCCACCTTCTTGAAATCACTAAGCAGCAAAGGGTTGTCGTAGATTATATCCTCTATGCACCGGAGCTGGTTACCGGTGGCGGCGTCGAAGGGGAATGTGCGCCACACCATTTCCTCCCTTGCAAGCGGCGGATAAAGCCCCACGTCGATATGATCCGACGCTATGTTGAGCGCCAGTTTCCATAGCTCCGGCTGGGGTATGGCATCTTTGTCGAGAATGGTTGAGTTCATGCTGTTATTGTCGATTTCCACCGCAAAGATAACGAAAATATGACGGAATTTTGTATATTTGTCTTTCCAAACACACTCCGACGATGAACAGATTTGAAATAAATATCCTTGGATGCGGTTCGGCGACACCATCGCCGCGCCATAATCCATCGGCACAGATTGTGAACTTCCGCGACAATCTGTTTATGATCGATTGCGGCGAAGGCGCGCAGAAGATGATCCGGCGCATGGGGCTTAACTTCCAGCGGATCAACCATATTTTCATATCCCACATGCATGGCGACCACTGCCTCGGGCTGCCCGGGCTGCTGTCAACGCTCTCGCTCCACGAGCGCACGGGGCGCGTCACCATACATCTGCCGGAGGAGGGTGTCGACATCATGAAACGTATCATGGCTTTTTTCTGCCGCGAGTCGACTTTCGAGATCGTGTTCGAGCCGGTCGGAGGTGACGGAGGTAGAGTATTTGAATCTGACTCACTGACCATTGACGCTTTTCCACTTTATCACAGAGTGCCCTGCTACGGATATATTTTCCGTGAAAAGCCGGGGCTGAGGCACCTCAAGGGGGACATGGCGCGGTTTCATGAGGTACCGGTATCAAAAATAGCCGCAATAAAGGCCGGCGAAGACTTCATCAAGCCCACCGGCGAGGTGATTCCCAACGCGATGCTGACCACGGACCCGGATCCGGCAAGGAGCTATGCCTATTGCTCGGACACGGTGATGGACAAGCGTGTGGCCGAGGCGGTGCGTGGTGTGGAACTGCTATATCATGAGGCCACCTACGATTCCTCCCTTGGCGACAAAGCCAGAGAGCGTGGCCACTCTACGGCTGCCGATGCTGCCGAAATAGCACGCATGGCCGGAGCCAAGGCTCTGCTGATAGGCCATTACTCCAAAAGATATTCATCCGTGGAACTTCTTTTGAGAGAAGCACGCGAGGTTTTTGAAAACACGTCGGCCGCCGACGAAGGAATGAAAATTGTACTATGAGCGTAGATACCGTTGATGCAGCACGCGACGAGATGTTCATGCGCATGGCTCTCGACGAAGCCCGTCGGGCCGCTGAGCGCGGAGAAGTGCCGGTTGGTGCCGTGATCGTAGCCGGAGGCCGGGTCATAGGCCGTGGACACAATCTGACCGAGTCGCTTGCCGATGTGACGGCTCATGCCGAGATGCAGGCGATCACGGCTGCCGCGCAGACCGTAGGCGGAAAATATCTGCCGGACTGCACGCTCTATGTCACCGTAGAGCCGTGTCTGATGTGTGGCGGAGCCATAGGATGGAGCCAGATAGGCCGCATTGTCTATGGCGCTGCCGACGAAAAACGTGGCTGCTCGGTTTATACTGACCGCGCCTATCATCCTCGTGCCACGGTCACTCCGGGAGTGCTTGCCGACGAATGCTCAGCCCTGATGAAAGATTTTTTTGCCGCCAAGCGCAAGACGAAAGGAAAATAATGACTACATTTGAAATCCGATAGAAACCGACACATCCTTCCCGGAACAATGAACAAGACATTGAAGATATTGCGCGTCATAGTCTCCCTGGTGGTATTCATGCTGCTTGGAGCAGGACTGTCATGCTTTGTGTGGTTCATTCCGGAAGTGGATAATTTTTTGGGCGACATCCAGCTCGGATCGGCCATTGCCGGGATGTCGCTGGGAGTGTTTGCATTCTGGATGCTGGTCACTCTGGTATTTGGCCGGATCTATTGTTCCACGATCTGCCCGATGGGCACACTGATGGATGTCTCGGCCCGATGCGCACGGCTGACACACCGCGGCCGTCAGAGAGTCTACCGTCATGAGGCGCCGTCGCCTATGGTCAGATACGGCTTTCTTGCCGTGGCCTTGCTATCCATTCTCGCCGGTTTCGTGCTGATTCCCTCGGTGCTGGATCCCTATGCCGCTTTCTGCCGCATCTGCGCAGGATTCTTCAACCCCATGCTGAAATTCTTTATCCGCGAGCTCGGGGAGGCTGGGGTCTACAACCACTACACCGCACTTGCCATCACCACATCTGTGGCGGCCTCTATCATAGCCACATTCCTATTTGCAGTCATAGTCACCGTGGCCATGATCACCGGACGCTCCATCTGCAACACGGTATGTCCCGTCGGGACTATACTCGGTACGGTTAGCCGTTTCTCAATTTTCCAGTTCGATATTGACACGGATCTCTGCACCAATTGCCGCCGGTGTGAATACGTGTGCAAAGGCCACTGCATCAACTTGCAGGATCATGTCGTGGACGGATCGCGGTGTGTGGTCTGCTTCGACTGCGTAAATGCCTGCCGCGATAAAGCCATACGCTACACCACCGACAGAAAACGGCTATCCGCTCCGTTGATGCAGAAAGTGAAAGGGCGTGTGAGCCAGCCACAGACTTCGCTGGAATCTACAGAAGCACCGGTGGCAAACCATTCCATAGAAAAAACCAACCCACAGAAATGAAACAATATCTCGATCTGCTCCGCCACATCAAGGAGCACGGCACTGACAAGAGCGACCGCACCGGAACAGGCACACGCAGCGTTTTCGGCTATCAGATGCGCTTCGATCTGGCCGACGGATTCCCACTGCTGACCACCAAGAAACTCCATCTTAAATCAATAATCCACGAACTGCTGTGGTTCCTGAAAGGCGACACGAACGTGAAATACCTGCAGGACAACGGCGTGAGGATCTGGAACGAATGGGCCGACGAGAACGGCGACCTCGGCCATGTCTACGGTTATCAGTGGCGTTCGTGGCCGGCCTACGATGGCAGTTCGATTGACCAGATCAGGAACGCCGTTGAGACAATCAAGAATAATCCCGACTCCCGGCGCATCATTGTCAGCGCATGGAACGTGGCCGACATCGACCACATGAATCTCCCTCCATGCCACGCGCTGTTTCAGTTCTATGTGGCCGATGGCCGTCTGAGCCTGCAACTCTATCAGCGTTCGGCCGACTGCTTCCTCGGCGTGCCGTTCAACATCGCGTCCTATGCCCTGTTGCTGATGATGATGGCTCAGGTGACCGGTCTGAAACCCGGCGAATTTGTCCACACTCTCGGCGACGCGCATATCTACACCAACCATTTCGAGCAGGTAGACCTTCAGCTCGGGCGAGAACCGCGAAAACTGCCACGGATGGTGATCAACCCTGATGTGAAGGATATCTTCGACTTCAAATACGAGGATTTCAGACTTGAGGACTACGATCCTCTGCCCCACATAGCCGGAAAAGTGTCGGTATGAGCAGCGAGGTGAGCATAATAGCCATCGTGGCACGCAACGGTGCCATTGGCCGTGGCGGCGACCAGCCGTTCCACATCCGCGAGGATTTCCAGCGGTTCAAGGCTCTGACAATGGGTCGGCCTATCGTGATGGGACGCCGCACATTCGAAGCTCTTCCCAAAGGCGCGTTGCCCGGCCGTAGAAATATTATTGTTACCCGTAACGCCTCTTGGACAGCCGAAGGAGTTGAGACCGCCCAAACTCTGGAAGATGCCATAGCCCTTGGGGCCTCCGCATCCGACGAGGTTATGATAATCGGTGGAGGCGAGATCTACCGGCAGGCATTGCCGCTGGCCACGCAGCTCTACCTGACGGAAGTAGACGCCGACGTCGCGGATGCCGACACATTCTTCCCATCCTTCGACAGGGATACCTGGCAGATCATCGAGGAATCCACCCGGCAGACCGATCCACGTTCCGGCGCCACCTACCGCTTTGTAACCTACCGACGCTGACACCCAGCACTGACAGATAGGTTGACGGCGCACCGGCTCCTTGGGATGATGGAGCAGGCACGCCGCCGTTGAGAGATATGAGACGTTAAGGGGATGTTTATTCGTCTTCTTCGTCGAGAGCACGATAGTGCTGATAGGGATGGTCGCAAGCCGGACATACTTTCGGTGGCTCTGTGCCGACATATTCGTAGCCGCACACCAGACACTGCCATGTGACGGGTTTCTCGCGTTTCCAGACCGTACCCTCCTTGACCTGCTTGAGATAGCGTTCGAAGCGGCGACGGTGGTGATCCTCGATCTCGGCGATAGCACGGAAATGCTCGGCAATTTCGGTGAATCCCTCTTCATCGGCCACTTTCGCGGCATTGGTATAGAGTTCGACACCTTCCACGAGTTCTTCATGTGCGGCAGTCTCAAGGTTGGAGGCCGTATCGCCAATAACTCCGGCATCAACATCGACAGGCACATTCAGATTGCCACCCTCAAGGAATTTGAAGAACACTTTTCCGTGGCGCATCTCATTGGCCGCTGTCTCAGTAAAGATACGTTCGATAGGGAAATACCCCTCCTTGTTTGCCTGAGAGGCATAGAATGTGTAACGAGTATAGGCCGCCGACTCAGCCATGTAGGCGATCACGAGATTTCTTTCAGTCTTGGTGCCTTTGATACTTTTCTTAGTCATAGCGATATATGTTTTTAATAGTTCAAGATTTCATTGCTGTTCCCTATTGTAACAACACAACCACCCGTCTGGTTTTCACATTAGAAATATAATGCCTATCTTTGCGGAAATTTTAACAATCGAACATTCACAAGTCTATGAGAAATAAACGATTGGCAACCCTGCTGCCAACCTTGATCATGGGACTGCTGACCGTGATGGCCCAGCAGCTCAGCGATGCCAACATTACCGGCCACGTGGTGGAGACGGGAACCGGAGAACACCTGCCGGGAATCACCATCCACATCTCAGGTACATCTCTCGGAGCCACAACCGACGCTTCGGGTCATTACGCAATCCGCGACATTGCCCCGGGAACCTACTCCGTGGAAGCCCGTTGCATAGGCTACATATCATCAACAAAGAAACTGACCGTCAAAGCCAATCAGACCATAGAACTCAACTTCGAGATCACGCCCGACGCTCTTCAGCTCGACCAAGTAGTGGTCACCGGCAACCGCTCCGAAGTGCGACGCAGAATGAGTTCGTCGCTGGTAGCCGTGGTCGGCGCCCCCACTTTCGACCTGGTCAGTGCCAACTCCCTGGCCGACGGACTCGCCTTTCAACCCGGTGTCCGTGTGGAGAACGACTGCCAGAACTGCGGCTTCACCCAAGTCCGCATCAATGGTCTCGACGGCCATTATTCACAGATCTTGCTGAACTCCCGTCCCGTGTTCTCGGCTCTTACCGGAGTCTATGGACTTGAGCAGATCCCGGCCAATATGATAGAGCGCGTCGAGGTGATGCGCGGAGGTGGCTCCGCCCTGTTCGGATCATCGGCAATAGGCGGAACGGTCAACATCATCACCAAAGACCCCTTGAGCAACTGCGCTGAAGCATCCCACACCCTCACGTCAATAGGCATCACCGGCGCATTGGACAACAATACCACGGTCAGCGCATCGGTAGTCGGCGAAAACGACCGTATCGGTCTGTTCGTATTCGGACAGAACCGCCTGCGCGACGGCTACGACCATGATGGCGACGGATTCACGGAGATAGCCCAGCTCAAAACGCAGACCCTCGGATTCCGCTCGTTTCTCCGAACCTCCGAGCGGTCGAAACTGACTCTTGAATACCATGGCACCCACGAATACCGCCGTGGCGGCGACAATCTCGATGATCAGCCCCACAACGCCATGGTGGCCGAGCAGACCGACCACAACATTCATGCCGTCGACCTTCAGGCACAGTTCTGGACACCGGAACGCATCAACCGCTACACCGTCTTCGCCTCAATGCAGAACACACGGCGCAACAGCTACTATGGCAGCGAAATGGATCCCGACGCCTACGGCCGTACCCACGATCTGGTGGCCGTGGCCGGAGGACAATACATCCATTCGTTCAACCGCCTCTGGTTCATGCCGTCCGAACTCACTGCCGGGTTGGAATACAACTATAATTACCTCAACGACGTGACAATAGGCTACAACCACGACGTCACACAGCGCATCAATATCTTCAGCGGTTACCTGCAAAACGAATGGCGCGACGAACGATGGGGATTCCTGATAGGCGCACGAATCGACAAACATTCGCTGATCAACCACGCCATTGTCTCGCCTCGCGCAAACATACGCTTCAACCCAACGGAAAACATCAACCTGCGCCTGACCTACTCTACTGGCTTCCGTTCCCCACAGGCCTACGACGAGGACTTCCACGTGGCCGTTGTAGGCGGTGAGCGAGTGGTCACCATCCTCGCCCCCGGACTCAAGGAGGAAAAGAGCCGCAGCGTCAGTGCTTCTGTCGATTTCTACCATAATTTCGGCTCCGTCCAGACCAATTTCACGCTCGAAGGATTCTACACCGACCTGCGCGACGTGTTCGTGCTCCGGCAGCTCGACGAACAGGACGATGCCGGCAATGACGTTCTGGAACGCACCAACGGCGACGGTGCAAGAGTCTGGGGAACAAGTCTGGAAGCACGCGTGGCTTTCCCCTTCAACCTCCAGATCCAGGCCGGCGTTACCCTACAGAAAAGCCGGTACAAGAGTCCTGAATACTGGAGCGACAACCCCGACGTAGCTCCGGTCAAACGCATGTTCCGCACCCCGGACACCTACGGATTCTTCACCCTCAGCTACAACCCACTGCGGCAATTGCAGATAGCCTTGTCAGGCACATACACAGGATCCATGCTCGTACAGCATCTCGAAGGCTCGGGAACACCCGTGGACCGGGCTGTGGAGACGCGCCGCTTCTTCGATGCCAACCTCAAGATAGCCTACGACTTCCGCATCTTCAACCACGCATCGCTCCAGCTCAACGCCGGACTCCAGAACATATTCAACGCCTATCAACGCGATTTCGACCAAGGCTACCTCCGCGATTCAGGCTACATCTACGGCCCCATGATGCCGCGAAGCATTTTCGCAGGAGTCAAAATCCACATCTGACGCTTTGCCAAACGGAAATAATGGCGTAACTTTGCGGAAAATAACACCAAACCAAACACTCATTCAGACCATTTCCATCATGAATATCCTTCTGCTCGGATCAGGCGGCCGCGAATCGGCACTCGCTTGGAAAATGCGCCAGAGTCCGCTTCTGGACAAGTTGTTCATCGCTCCCGGCAACGGCGGAACAGGAGCCTACGGAACCAACGTGGCATCCCTTTCTCCGCTCGACTTCGAAGCCATTGACCGCTTCGTGGCCGACAATGATATCGACATGATCGTGGTAGGCAACGAGGACCCTCTGGTGGCCGGAATCCGTGATAACTTCGCCAAATGCCGCCCCGATCTGCTCATCGTAGGCCCCTGCCAGACAGGTGCCATGCTTGAGGGCAGCAAGGACTTCGCAAAGCAATTCATGATGCGCCACGGCATACCCACCGCCGCCTACCGCTCTTTCACCGCCGACACCCTCGACGAAGGTCTTGAATTCCTCGCCTCGCTGAAAGCCCCCTACGTACTGAAGGCCGACGGCCTCGCAGCCGGAAAAGGCGTACTTATAATCGACAACCTTGAGGAAGCCCGCCAGGCTCTGCGCGAGATGCTCGGCGGAATGTTCGGCAAATCATCAGCTACCGTCGTGATTGAAGAATTCCTCAGCGGAATTGAATGCTCCGTATTCGTCCTCACGGACGGCCACGGCGGCTACCGCGTGCTCCCCGTCGCCAAGGACTACAAACGTATCGGAGAGGGCGACACCGGCCTCAACACCGGAGGAATGGGCGCAATAAGTCCCGTGCCGTTTGCCGACGACACATTCATGGAAAAAGTTACCAAACGCATCATTCTCCCCACCGTTCAGGGACTGATAGCCGACGGCATCGACTACCGCGGATTCATCTTCCTGGGACTGATCAACGTTGGTGGCGAACCTATGGTGATTGAATACAACGTGCGCATGGGTGATCCTGAGACAGAAGCCGTGATGCTCCGCGTCGACGCCGATCTCGTTGATCTCATGAAAGCCGCCGCACAAGGTGATCTTGCAGACAAAGAGCTGCGCCACAACCCACAGACCGCTGCCACAGTCATGATGGTCAGCGGCGGCTATCCCGGAGACTACAAGAAAGGACTTCCGATCTCCGGAACAGAAAACGTTACCGAGAGTACCCTGTTCCATGCCGGCACAAAACTCGACGCCGAGGGACAGCTTGTGACATCCGGCGGACGCGTGATCGCCGTCAGCTCACTCGCCGACGACATTGCCTCTGCCGTAGCCAAAAGCTTCGCCTCTGTTGAAAAAATATCATTCCCCGAAGCATACTACCGCCGCGACATTGGCCGCGACCTGATGAAATAAAACATTGCCTTGAAACCCATCGAGGACAAAATCACAAGATTTCTGCGCGGACGTCTCTACGCCACCCTGCTATTCCTGGCAGGCATCGCCATCATAGCTTCAGGCGTGGCTATGACAACTGCCACAATCCCCACAGCAGGCCTGGCCGGACACTTCCCTCCGGTCAGCCTGCCGTCACCCACGCTCGATGCAGCCGCCGCCATCGCCGCGATGCTCGCCACAATGCTGTTGATGTTACTGATCAACCGGTTCTTCAACATTCTGCGGACATCATCGAAACTGTTTATCGGGCTTTATGCCCTGATGGCTGCGGCAACTCCTGGAGCCATGGGTGAAGCTCTCAACGGCCCCATTCTCGCACTGGCCGCCATGGTAGCCCTGGTTATCATGTACACCACCTATCAACGGTCGCTGCCCACACGGCGTATATTTCTTGTATTCACGCTGATGAGTGCCGGCGCATGCATGCAGTGGAGCTATGCCGCATTCCTCCCCATGTTCCTCATGGGTTGCGGACAGATGCGATGTCTCACTTTCCGCTCCATCCTCGCCGCAGGTGTCGGAATGCTTACCCCACCATGGATCCTGTGGGGATTCTCCCTGATAGGCCCCGGCGATATGGTGATGCCCGACATCGCATGGCCAACTGCAACCGTGTTCCGTCAGTTCACCTCGGCCCAGTTGCTTGCCACCATAGCCACCGTAGCCATTGCAATCCTCGCAACGCTCTACAACACCATACGTATGTTTGGACTGAATGCCCAGACACGAGCGTTCAACGGCATATTCGCCACCCTGACGCTGTGGACAGCCCTGCTGACAATAATTGACTTCGGGCATGCAGCCACCTACATGCCTTTGCTGACGGCACTGACCGCCATGCAGGCTACCCTGTTTTTCCGCATCTGCATCGAACGACGAGGCTACATTGGTGTTATAGTCCTGACACTTATATTCATTTCCGTATTCTTCATGATATGAAATTATGACTCCTCGCATAATAATTGAAAGCAACATCCCATTTGCAAAAGGACTTCTTGACCATGCCGCCACGGTCAGCTATCTGCCGCCACAGGAGATAACCCCCGAAAGCATGCGCCACACCGATGCCCTGATCACCCGGACACGCACCCGATGCGACTCGGCGCTGCTCGATGGATCGCAATGCAGCATCATAGCCTCCGCCACAATAGGACTTGACCACGTAGACCTCGGCTACTGCCGCGCAAACGGCATCGAGGTAGCCAATGCACCCGGGTGCAACGCCCCGGCCGTGGCTCAATACGTGATGGCATCCATAATCGCCGCTTACGGGGCCGACAGCCTCGCCGGCCTGACAATAGGCATTGTAGGCGTAGGGCATGTGGGTCAGATCGTTGAGCGCTGGGCCCGTCAGCTGGGGATGTCGGTTCTGCTCTGCGACCCTCCGAGAGCTGAAAAAGAAGGATCGGACATATTCTGCCCACTCGACCGGATAGCCCGGGAGGCCGACATCATAACATTCCACACCCCTCTTACCAAGGAGGCACCACACCCGACATATCATCTCGCCGACGAATCTTTCTTCCGGACACTCGCACGCAAACCGATGGTGATCAACGCGGCCCGTGGACCGATCGTCGACACTCCGGCTCTGATCAACGCCATGGACAATGGACTGGTAAGTCACGCCGTGATCGATTGCTGGGAAGGCGAACCAAACATCAGCATGCCACTGCTGAAAAAAGCGTTCGTGGCCACTCCACACATAGCCGGCTACTCCCGTCAGGGCAAGATACGCGCAACTGAGATGGCGATAGCAGCCGTGGGCCGCAAATTCAACATCGAGCCACGACCCATGACCGAAACCGCACCCGACGGTGCCGCATCCCATGTCACCGCCCACGAGATAGCAGCATCCTACGATCCGCTGGCCGACACCGCCGCCCTGCGCCATGATCCCTCTCAGTTCGAGGCTCTGCGCAACAACTACAATCTGCGCGACGAAACGGGATGCGCAACCAATTAGAAAATCTCTCAATCTGAACATATATGAACCAGAACGTCACTCCATCAATATTCTCCGTCGGCATCGACGATCCCAACGTACAGCTGTTTGAACAGCAATACAAGCTAACCCGAGGTATGAGCTATAACTCATACGCCATCATTGACAGGCAGATAGCCGTCGTGGACTCCGTGGAAGCAGGTCATGCCGACCAATGGCTGCGTCAGATCAGCAAAGCTACAGACGGTCGCGCCGTCGACTACCTCATAGTGCAGCACATGGAGCCCGACCATTCGGCATGCATAATGGAAGCTGTCGACCGGTGGCCCGGACTGAAAATAGTGACAACGGCAAAATCGGCAGCAATGCTCGCCCAGTTCTTCCCCCAAGCCGATCTCTCCGACCGCATACAGACCGTGAAAGAGGGCGACACCCTGCAACTTGGCGACCACACACTCCGTTTCATCATGGCTCCTATGGTCCACTGGCCCGAAGTGATGGTGACATACGACGAAACCGACAAGGTACTGTTCTCAGCCGATGCTTTCGGCAAGTTCGGAGCAGTGCAGCATCCCGACGACTGGGTGTCTGAGGCCCGACGTTACTACATAAACATCGTAGGCAAATACGGCGCACAGGTGCAGGCTCTCCTGCGCAAGCTTCAGGAACCGGCCATTCGCACCATCGCTCCGCTGCATGGCCCGGTACTGCGCGAAAACCTCGCTTTCTATGTTGACCTCTATCACCGCTGGAGCCGCTACGAACCTGAATGCAAAGGTATCCTCGTGGCCTATTCTTCAATCTATGGCGGCACGGCAGAGGCCGCCAACAGACTCGCGGAGATGCTGCGCCGGCGCAACTGCGGAGAGATAGTGACGATGGATTTGTCGCTGACCGATCAGGCTGAAGCTGTGGCTCAGGCATTCCGCCTCAGCGCAATGGTAGTGGCTGCTCCGACCTACGACGCCGCGCTATATCCCCCCATGCACGATTTCCTGCATCATCTGCGCCTGAAAAACTACCGCAACCGCCGCGTTGGAATGATTGAAAACGGATCGTGGGCTCCTATAGCTGCGAAACTGATGCGTGAGATGCTCCAGCCCCTGCAGGGAATCGAGATCGTGGAACCGGTAGTGACCGTGCGCTCGCGTCTTAACGCCGCCAACATAGATCAGCTCGAAGCACTTGCCGACGCTATGGCCTCTGATCCGGACACCAACGTGTGACTTTTCATGGCTCCGTTTGTTATAACAGAACACCTTTCATAACTCTATAAATTCAATTTATTATGGAATTTCTTACTAACGAGAAATTGGTCATAGTCGGCGCAGCCGGCATGATCGGATCCAACATGGCCCAGACAGCCATGATGATGCACCTCACTCCCAACATCTGCCTCTACGACCCATACGCACCGGCTCTTGAAGGAGTGGCAGAGGAACTCTACCACTGCGCTTTCGAAGGCGTTAACCTCACCTACACTTCCGACATCAAGGAAGCCCTCACCGGAGCTAAATATATCGTATCCTCAGGCGGTGCCGCCCGTAAGGCCGGCATGACCCGCGAGGATCTGCTCAAGGGCAACGCACAGATCGCTGAGCAATTCGGCAAGGATGTACGCACCTACTGCCCCGACTGCAAACATATCGTGGTGATCTTCAACCCGGCCGACATCACCGGTCTGATCACACTGCTTTACTCAGGCCTCAAACCCTCACAGGTCACAACCCTCGCAGCCCTCGACTCCACACGTCTGCAGAACGAACTCGTAAAGCAGCTCCATCTGCCGGCTTCTGAGATCGTTAACTGCCGCACATACGGCGGTCACGGCGAACAGATGGCGGTCTATGCCTCCACCACAACTGTCGACGGCAAGCCTCTGACTGAAATCATCGGCACCGAAGCTCTCCCGGAAAAAGAATGGGAAGAACTGAAAGTACGCGTGATCCAGGGCGGAAAACACATCATCGACCTGCGCGGACGTTCTTCGTTCCAGAGCCCGGCCTATCTCTCAATAGAGATGATCGCCGCCGCAATGGGTGGTAAGCCTTTCACCTGGCCTGCCGGTTGCTACGTAAACGACGACCGCTTCCACCACATCATGATGGCTATGGAAACAACCATCACAGCCGATGGCGTAAGCTACCGCGAACCCAAGGGCACTCCTGCCGAGCAAGCCGAACTTGAGGAAAGCTACAAACACCTCTGCACCCTCCGCGACGAGGTGATCGAGATGGGCGTTCTTCCTCCCGTCGACAAATGGCACGACCTCAACCCCAACATCGACTGATCCACCTTCTTATAAGGATTCTGCAATATATCGCAAAGGCGCGGCTGATTCTTGCCGCGCCTTCGCTGCATTTTGACGCTATTTTATGGATTTTATTGACATTTATTGCTATTTTTGCAGCAGAAACCTAACACTACGACACGAATGGCACTGATAATTCCATCCAAATACCATCAGAAACTACTCCCCGAAACAACTGAAGTGGCTATCAAAATGATCAAACAGACATTTCAGGACACTCTCGCCGATGCCCTCAACCTGCGCCGCGTGACAGCACCACTGTTCGTGCTCTCCGGAACCGGACTCAACGACGATCTGAACGGCACTGAACGGGCCGTCAGTTTCCCGGTCAAGGATCTCGGCGACCAACGTGCGGAAGTAGTCCACTCGCTGGCAAAATGGAAACGTGTCAAACTCGGCTCCTACGATATAGCCCCGGGATATGGACTATATACCGACATGAACGCAATCCGTGCCGATGAGGAGCTGGACAACCTCCATTCTCTCTACGTGGACCAATGGGACTGGGAACAGACTATCCTGCCACAATGGCGCACACTCGATTATCTGCGCCTCACCGTAGAGAAAATCTACAGCGCACTGCGCCACACCGAACGGGCTGTCTATGCACATTTTCCGCATATCACGCCACGCCTGCCCGAGAAAATCACATTCCTGCACTCCCAGCAATTGCTCGACCGATATCCCGGACTATCCCCCCACCAACGCGAGAACGAAGCAGCACGAGAATTCGGAGCCATATTCCTGATCGGGATCGGGTCACCGCTCTCTGACGGACAGCCTCACGACCACCGGGCTCCTGACTACGACGACTGGACCACTCCCAATGCCGATGGGTTTACGGGACTCAACGGCGACCTCATCGTGTGGGACAACGTGCTCAACCGCTCCATCGAGCTATCCTCTATGGGTATACGCGTCGACCCTCCGGCACTAAGCCGCCAGCTACAGATGGCAGGATGTCCCGAACGGGCTGCCCTGCAATTCCACAGCATGCTACTTGATGGCCGGCTCCCTTGCTCAATAGGTGGAGGTATCGGACAGAGCCGTCTCTGCATGTTCCTGCTACAGAAAGCCCATATAGGAGAAGTGCAGGCATCAATATGGCCTGATGAGCAACGCACTCTATGCGCGGCTGCCGGCATCACCCTGCTCTGACTCCCGACGGCCAATCCCTCCACACATGCGTGACTATTCCAGACCTTGCAGCAAGATCTTGCGGATTGCAGAATGAAGAAGGGGATTTGAAGCGAGTACCGAATGATTTCTATTTCTGCGGATTGACTCAACAACAGCCCCGGCCTCTTCGGCAATGAGCTGTCCGGCTGCCACATCCCAACGATTGAGATTCAGCTCCCAATAAGCGTCGAAAAATCCGGCCGCCGTGTAGCATAGATCTATCGCCGCAGATCCCATCCTGCGGATTCCTCGCACGCATAAAGCCATCCGGCAGATTTCCGCGAGATTATTGTCGGGATTGTCATTGCGGTCGTATGGCATTCCCGTAGCCACAACAGCTTTCGATATTTCCGCTTTCCCGGAACAATGGATTGGCGCCCCATTGAGCCATGCGCCCTCGCCTCTGACGGCACAGAAACACTCGCCGAGATAAGGGGCATAGACAACTCCGAGAACCGCCTCCCTATTCCGCTCCAGCGCGATCGACACACAGAACGCCGGAAGCCCGGAGGCGAAATTTGTAGTGCCATCGAGAGGATCTATAACCCATCGCCACTCACGGTCGTCATGATCACAACCCGACTCCTCCGAGATAATCCCATGCTGAGGGAAATGGCTCCGGATATAACCGAGGATAAAAGCCTCCGACTCCTTGTCGGCTATCGTGACAACATCGCTGTCATTAAGTTTCGTCGACTGCTGAAGATTACGGCTGCGGAAATAGCGCATCTGAATCTCACCGGCACCCTGAGCCATCGTAAAAGCCGCATCAAGCAGCCCCTTCCATTCACTCCCAACCGTCGGGATATATTCTGTCAAATCCATATTCTCAATAATTTAGCCAATGATCAACCGGTAGCAAAGCTACCTCGCCCACAAATTTACTGATTATTGTTGAAACTCCCGTCGTATATCGTTGTCTGATCACAGCATCTACAGAGGATCTTTCCTATAGGTAATCTTCGCGTTGAGGTGTGAACACATCCACAACCTCGCCGCCTTCAATCACCTCGAATGAATGAGGTGTATTGCCAGGGATGGCGTATGTGTCGCCGGATCGCATTATCACGTCTATCTTTTCTTCTCCGTCAACGATCAGATGGTATTTGCCGGAGATCACATAGCCACATTGTTCGTGGGGATGAGAATGAAGAGTGGCAAAGTTACCCTCCACATAGTTCATTTTTGTGACCATTGACTTCTCCCCGACAGCAAGGGAGTCAAGATTCACACCCTTGAATGTTTTCTTGAGCGCATCTTCGCGCCGTACAAATATTTTAGTATTCACAACAATCTGCTATTATAGTGTCAGTTCCATCTGTATATCACCACGGGCATAAGCCGGATGATATTCAGGCAATTCCTTAAATCCCAATCTACGATAAAGAGCTATCGCCGGTTTAAGCCGGGTATTGCTCTCAAGAAACAGTTTCTCGCCACCCAGTTCCCGTGCCTTATTTATTACAGCATCACAAAGCCGGCGCCCAATACCTTTTCTTTTGATTGAATCGCTGACAGCAAGCTTTGCCAGCTCGAAGTCGTAGACCGATCCCTCCGGCATAGGACACAAGGCACATACACCCACAGGGAAACCATTGTATAAGGCCACGAATATATGTCCGCCTTTTTCAAGGATATGTTTTTCAGGATTTTCCAGAACTTCAATATCATGAGACTCCAGCTCCCAGTAAAGTTCTATCCATTTGCGGTTGAGTTCGTAGAACGCTTTTTTGTATTGAGGCAGGTACTCTACAATCTCCACCTCAGAATGCTCACGCCGCTCCTTTATCTCCTTGACCCGTTCAAGTATGGATTTACGTCCGAGAGCTTTCTCCCAATCAGCTATGGCAGCCCAAAGATCATTCTCGCACTCCGATGAAATCTGCTCCACAGCACGCTCCACATCGCGAAGCTGCGTGATCAGCTCCTGCGAGAGGCTTTTTCCATATTCTGTCAGCGTTATAAATGTGCATCTGCGATCCGCTTTGTCATCAACGCCCGATACAAGGCCAGCCTTCATCATTTCCTTTACTATTGTGCTCACCGACGGATGGGACTGCCCTATTTCCCTTGCAATGACAGTGACACTTTTGGGTTGCTCATCTATCAGCGAGTAAAAAACCGGAAACCATTTGGGTTTTATGTCAACGCCATAAAGTCCATATATGCTTGCAGCATCCCGTGTCAGCGTCTCAGTCAATACCCTCAACCTACTGCCGATTGCCATTTTACCTGTGCGTTCAAAGAAGTCCATATCAAAATAAGAATCTAATTACGTAATTAATTACGCAAATTTACAAGTAATTTGGAAACTACACAAGTACCGGAAAGAAATCAATCGTTAACAATTCAGCCCGGCGAAATAATTTTTCTTTCGCCGGGCTGAATTGTTTTATCGTATGATCATTTCTGATTTTGGTTTTGAATGCTCCATGAATTTTACTGGCCGTTGCCAGAACCAATCCGGATCAGTAGTGATATAATGTGCGTTCTTATAATTACTTCCCTGTGGCACAAGAGCCCCGATATAGCCTTGCATGTGGTTTGATTTTCCTTCCGGCTCTGATTGGTTCAGCAGATTAGCGGAGATGATATACAGATTCTTCGCCATGTAATTATCTAAATAGTCTTCTTTCGTCTCAGCACTCTGATTGTTCCAGTTTGCATCTGAATTAAGGCTCAACGGAAGATCATGTTGCAGACGGTATCTGACTTCTCCGGGATGAAGCAGGAGACCGTTTTCATCAGTAACATAAGCTGCGAAAGTAGGGTCTACCCAAATCCATTTATCAAGGGATTCACTCCAGGCAATACAGATAACGTGACAGTCACCATCGCTATCCCATCGCTTCGATTCGCAGGTTAAGTAACGGGAGGGGATTCCCTCGGCAAGAAGTGCTTCCGTAAGGGATATAGCCAATGCACGGCAATTGTAGCCGCAACTGTCACGGAGGGCAGAATAATATATGTTTTTTAAATTGCGTGGCCCATCAGGAAATCCGTTACTTCCGTCATGCCGGATGTTATTATGTACCCAATAGAGCAGATTCTTTATCCTGCTGACATCATCTCCGCATCCGGCTATGCTGTCAAGATTGAAATGGAGGCGCGTTTCAGTAAGCAATGAGTCTGTTGGCAATACGTAGGTGAACTGAGGCTTTTTAATAGTGTCAACGGCATATGCAGGTGATTCTTTCAGGACTTCAAGCATTGTCTTGACGTCATCTCCATGGTTCCAGGCAAAGGCCATTGCCGACCTCAGTGAGTCGGAGATCGCTACACATCCGAGCGAATCAAGAACAGGAAGCAGAATCTTCGCATCATCATAGGCACTTCTTCTCATCCATTTATTGTCACCGCGTGCAGTCAAAACCTGCGATTGCCATCCGGCCAAATCTTTCAACTGCTCCATAAGAAGAGGATCGTTCTTTATCCGACTGAGATCGGATGGAGGAGTCAGACTATCGTTATAGGCCTTTATTATAGCACCATTTATCGTATAGTTTCTGAACTTTGGCGTCTTTTCATCCGGAAACGAGCCGAGATAAAAATCGGCGACCAAGCCATTGAACAGTACACTGTCAAGCTGAGGGCAGTCGTATTTGAAACTCGGGCCTCCTGAGCTTGAAACAGGACCATTGAATACAACCTTACGCAATTTCGGGCAATGTCCGACAAACCAACAATCGAAATGACCGACAAGACCGTTAACAACTATTTCTTCAAGATTCTGCATTCCACCGAAAGTTCCACCCGGAATATAGTCAACACTATTGAGGGTTACTTTACGCAAGTTGGGGAAATCATAATCACCAAGCTTTACAAATGTCCCCATATCAGGAAACGTTATTTCCTCCGCATACTTATCAAAATAAAGCGTATCCGGAAAAACAGCATAACCGTCCCTGATCGGATTGTCGAAATAGCCGGGATTTTTTATGGCTATTGTCTCAGCTGACGCCGATATCCCGACGAAGATGGAGATAATGAGCAAAAGTTTGTTCTTCATTGTTGTATTTGTTTCCTTGTTGGTCAATAGATTCTTTATTGCAATCCCGGTCTCGGCTGTGGAACAAATTCAATCCACTCCAGAATATCATCATCTGCGGCAGCAGGTTCATAGATATATTCTTCCCCACAACCATTCAGAACGATACGTCTTGGGGCACATGACACCAAAGACCAGTAAATGCCCTCATTGGAGAAAACACATGTGTTAGGGTTGAACTTAGAAGCATCAATATCAGGCAAATTTCTCAAGAGCTTGTAGTTGTCAGGAGCGGAATAATGGGTGTATTCACCAGTATTCATGTTCTTCATCATACGGATATTCTGAAGAAAAACCGATCCTTTATTGGTGTGGCGGAGTGAAGCCGCACGAATATACGACATCCCCGGGCTGATCATATACATGAAGGAATTATTATTAGTGTCAATCATCACATGGCAAAAATCCCCGTCAAGCATAATCACTCTTGTCCCTAACTGCCACTGTTGAAGACAATCGGCGACATTGAAAGAGGATGCCTCGAACAGTCTGTATGGCTCAACGACATTGATATTCTCGATCAGATACATCGGCTCCCCATTTACCCTGATGGAATTTCCGTCAACGTCCACATTCAAAGGTTCGACCTCACAGATAAGGATTGTATCCGGTGTGAACACCGTGGTGCGGTTGACATTCCGGCTTGGGATTATCAATGTGGCAGATTTCTGGTCAAGGCTGTCATTACGTGTGAAATATATCAGAACCGAGTCGGTCTGCACAAACTCCGAAGATGCGTTAGCCCACACTCCCTTTGCGCCGGGGTTAAGATTAGGCGCGGCCAATGAAGCCATCACAGCCGACAGCCCCAACAATAGCATTGCAATAGACTTTTTCATGTGATAATCTTATTTTTTCAAAATAATCCGAGGTTCCACAATCCGGTTCATGCAGCCCCAAAAACAAAATAATGACTGAAAATCCTATGATTAACAGTCACTATCAGTACCCAGACCCGGGATCGAACCGGGATGGATTGCTCCACTGGTGTTTGAGACCAGCGCGTCTACCGATTCCGCCATCTGGGCTTGTGGTGTGGTCGGTTTCAAAGCCGTTGCGTGGCTTTCGACGGCGCAAAGGTAGGGATTTTTTTTCGTTCCTCCAATAGGAGGGGCTATTTTTTTGTCGGGAAGGGTGGCAAAGTTGGTTATCCGGCTTTTGCCGGCCCTTCCCGGCGATAGGGTTGTTATTTTGCCTCGGCTTCGGGGTCGGTGTACCAGCGTGAGTACATGAGATAGTTGTGGGCTATCTTTTTGTTGAGTTCGCGCGAGGTTTCCGGATCGACCATCTTGATAAATTTGGCCGGAGCTCCGCCCCACAGTTCGTTGGGGCCGATTTTGGTGCGCGATAGCACTACAGAGCCGGCAGCCACGAGGGCTCCTTCGCCTACTTCGGCATCGTCCATCACCACGGCTCCCATGCCTATGAGCGCATAGTCATGGATTTTGGCTCCGTGGATGGTGACATTGTGTCCTATCGACACATCGTCGCCGATCTCGATGGTTGACTTCTGATAGAGGGTGTGGAGCACTGAGCCGTCCTGGATGTTGACTCTGTTGCCGATTCGGATTGAGTTCACGTCGCCGCGCAGCACGGTGTTGAACCACACGCTGCATTCGCTGCCCATCACGACGTCACCGATGATGGTGGCGTTTTCGGCAAGAAACGTGTCAGGCCCAATCTCGGGTGTGAAACCGCGTACAGGGATTATTAATGCCATGTTGGAGTTTTAGTTTCGGTTGGTTGCTGTAAATTAGTCAGTTAAGAAGCGCTGCGTTCACTTTGTGAGGGGCGCGGTGGCGGCAGCGAGCCATTGACGCTCATCGTCGGTGAGTTCGGGCGAAAGGCGTTCATAGACGGTACGGTGGTAATTGTTGAGCCATTCGATTTCGGCCTCCGACATGATCTCGGTCTGGAAGAGTGAACGGTCAAATGGACAGAGCGTGATGGTTTCGAACGCATAGAATTTGCCGAACTCAGTTTCCTCGTAGGGGATGGTGAGCACGAGGTTCTCGCAGCGTATGCCGTAACGGTCGGTGAGATAGACTCCCGGTTCGTTGGATGTCAGCATGCCTGGCGTGAGGGGTGCCAGCGTGTCATTGAGGCGGATGCTCTGCGGACCTTCGTGTACGTTGAGGAAGTGGCCTACGCCATGGCCTGTGCCGTGGAGGTAGCTCTTACCCTCTTTCCAGAGCGGCATGCGGGCCAGTGCGTCGAGCTGTGCTCCGCGGGTCCCTTCGGGATAGATTGAAGTGGCGATGGCAATGTGTCCCTTCATCACGAGGGTGAAGTCATGGCGCATATCCTCGCTGGGGGTGCCGATGGCTATAGTGCGGGTGATATCGGTGGTTCCGTCGAGATAGTTGGCTCCTGAGTCGATGAGCAGCAGATTGCCCTTGGTGATGGTGGTGTCGCTTTCGGGAGTGGCCGAGTAGTGGACTATGGCGCCGTTGGCCCCGAAGCCGCAGATGCTCTCGAAGCTGAGGTCGAAATACAACGGTTGAGCCGAACGGTGGCGCAGCAGTATGTCGGCCACACCGATTTCAGTGAGATGTTTGCCTTCGGCTACGGTGCGTTCGATTTCGATGAGCGAGCGCACCATTGCTACGCCGTCGCGGATGTGGGCTGCGCGGATGCCGGCGATCTGGACATCGTTCTTCACAGCCTTGGGCATAGCGATGGGTGAATCACCTTTCACGTAGTGACCTTCGAGTATATGGGCTATTGCTCCAGATGCACGGCTGCCACTGAGGAGTACATTTACATCAGCCGGCACGGTGGCGAGGAAGTCGAGCACTGAGTCATAGGGGGCTACGGCAACGCCTGCCTCTTTGAGATGGGCCTCGGCTTCAGGAGTCATTTTGGCGGAGTCGATGAAAAGGGTGCTCCCCTGGGGCGCGAGATAAAGGAACGATGTGGCCACCGGGTTGCAGGGCACATCGTTGGAGCGGATGTTGAGCACCCAGGCTATCTCGTCGAGCGCTGATGTGAAGAGGGCTTCGGCTCCTTTCTGCTTGACATCGGCAAGCACTTTGGCTATCTTGTCGGCTGCGGTCTCGCCGGCGTATTTCACGTCGTGGACAAACACCTTGTCGGCCGGGAGCGACGGACGGTCGGCCCATATTCGGTCAATGGGGTCGAAGTTCACGTCGAGTCTGATGCCTGACTTGTGGAGGCGTTCGCGCAGTGATGCGGTTTCGTCAATCGACATCAGCATGCCGTTGATGCCTACTGTCGCGCCTTTGTGGAGGTTTTCACAGAGATATTCCACTATTGAGGGTGTGTCGGGCAGACCATCCTTCATGAGGATAATGCCGGTGCCTTCAATCTGTTGTGCTCCCTGGAGGAAGTAGCGGCTGTCGACCCAGAGAAGGGCCGCTGTCTCCGTCACCACCATAGGGCCGGCCGAGCCAGTAAAACCGCTCAGGTAACGTACTATGTGCCAATGGTTGGAGATATATTCGCTGAGGTGGGCGTCTGTGCGCGGGAGTATCACCGCGTTGACTCCGGCCTCTTTCATTTCTTTGCGTAAGGCGACGATGCGCTCAATGATTACGTTTGACATGAGGTAATGGGGTTATTGATGGTTGTTTAATATTGTTTAGTCCGGATGAGGAGTTTGAGAATGATTTTTGCAAATTTACAAAAAGATTCCAAACATAGTGTGCGATAATGATTTTAAATTTTCAGATAATTTCTTCAGTCCTTCGCGGCATTATCGCACCTTTTGGGCTATGGCATGGTGGTAACTTTGCGGAAGCAACGACATCGGTGTATGTCGGCTATCACCATCTAAAAACCAAAAGTGAACTATGAAAAGTAACGCAGTAGTCGAGAAAGTGTTTGTCAATTTTGACGTGAAAACCAAGTCATTCAGCAGAGAACCCGGCAATATGTCGCGCAAGTTTCTCTCCTATATCGAGGAGCGTCTCGATGCGATGGTAGGGATAGGCCTGCTGCCATGCCATGAGGTTAATGAGGTGTTTGAACTGATATATTGCTATATGAACGGCGGTATATGTGAGCTTTACGAGTCAAGGTTCGCGCAGGAAGTGATGGTGATGTTTACCTTGCTTTTGCCCGAGATTGACCGTGCCATGGAACGCTCACGCAGGGCAAGGGCTGTGGCTGAACGTCGTCGCGCGGCCCGCATGAATGAGACGGCGAGGACAGAGCCTGCTATTAAGCCCGGAATAAGGAATGAGGATGTCGTTGAGGCTATTGAGGCTGCCGTAATCGCCGGAGAGGCAGCTTCTGAGGAGATGCGAACCGAAGACGCGGAAGCCGGTGCGAAGGAGCCAGATGCGTCGGCCGGCGCTTGTCCTCCTGGCAAATGGGTTGTCGACGAGCGTTTTGCCGATATGCTTGCAGGGGGGCCTGGGTGTGGCTCAGGGCCGGCGACTTACGGAATGTCGCGTCAGGACCGGCGCGCTGATAAGAAACGAGAGGATGAATTGCGCAAATGGCTGTCACGCCAGCGGGGACGTTGAGTGAACAATTGACTTGTTGTGTGTTATAAATATATGTAGTATCTTTGCACACCCAAAAACTCACGTAAAAATAATATGTCACAACACCCCATCAGGCTTACCGGCCTGACCGATGACGAGGTCAGGGAGAGCCGTAGAGTGCATGGAGCCAACATCCTGACTCCTCCTGCTAAGGAACCGCTGTGGAAGTTGTTCCTGTCAAAGTTCAAGGATCCTCTCATAATAGTGCTGTTGATTGCCGGTGTGCTGTCGGTGTTGATATCGCTATATGAATTTTACGCACTGGCGCAGGGCCCTGCAGTGTTTTTCGAGCCGGCCGGTATATTTATGGCCATATTTCTCGCCACGGGGCTGTCATTCTATTTTGAGAAAAAGGCTGAGGATGAATTCTCGGTGCTCAATCAGGTGAACGACGATGAGCCTGTGCAGGTGATTCGTGACGGCAACCCGACACAGGTGGCCAAACGCAATGTGGTGGTGGGCGACCTGGTGATTCTCAACACCGGCGAGGAGATTCCAGCCGATGCTGAACTGGTGGAGGCCACCTCGCTCAATGTTGACGAATCGACTCTTACCGGCGAGCCTATGGCTTCAAAGACGGTTGATCCGGCTCACTTTGACACCGAGGCGACATTTCCGTCTAACCATGTGATGCGCGGCACACGTGTGATGGAGGGACATGGCATAGCCAGGGTGTTTGCCGTTGGCGACAGCACTGAAAACGGCAAGGTCTATGAGGCAGCACGTATAGACGACGGACAGAAGACACCCCTGACCGAGCAGCTTGAACGTCTCGGCGCACTCGTGACTCGCGGAAGTTATCTGGTAGGTGGCCTGGTGATAGCCGGACGCGTCCTTCTCTATTTCCTTAATAATGATGCCTTCGATCTGGTGAGGTTCATAGCCTACTTCCTGCAGACCATCATGATAGCCGTGACTCTCGTGGTGGTGTCGGTGCCCGAAGGGTTGCCGATGGCTGTGACATTGAGTCTGGCCTACAGCATGAGGCGTATGCTGCGCACCAACAATCTGGTGCGTAAGATGCATGCTTGCGAGACTATGGGTGCCACCACGGTGATATGCACTGACAAGACCGGCACGCTCACACGCAATCAGATGCGTGTGGCCGAGGCTAATTTCTATGGTCTTAAGGATGGACATCTCGGCAGCGATGAACTGAGCCGGGAGATTGAGACCGGAATAGCCGTGAACTCGACAGCACAGCTCGACGAATCGGACCCGAAACATCCGCAGGTGCTTGGTAATCCTACCGAAGGAGCCCTTATCCTGTGGCTGCGTGAGAACGGAGTGGATTACAAGTCTTTAAGATCCGGCGCCAAAGTGGTGAGGGAGCTTCCATTCACAACCGAGCGAAAATATATGGCCACAGTGGTGGCTGATGATGCAGGCAAGGAGACGCTGTATGTAAAAGGAGCGCCTGAGATAGTACTTGGCATGTGTGATGACATCTGCGGAGGTGTGAGCCGCGGGCAGGTCGAGGAACAGTTGCTCGGCTATCAGCAGAAGGCCATGCGTACACTCGGTTTTGCCATGCGCGACCTGCCGGAAGGTGACCCCGGAATAGGGGATGAGGGTGTGGAGCGAACAGGTCTCACTTTCCTGGGGATAGTCGCTATCGCGGATCCTGTGCGTGATGATGTGCCTGATGCCATCAAGGAGTGCCTTGACGCAGGAATTGGCATAAAAATAGTTACAGGCGACACTCCTGCAACAGCGCGGGAGATCGGTCGTCAGATCGGCCTTTGGAAACCGGAGGACACTGACCGGAACATAATCACCGGACCGGAATTCGGAGAATTGTCGGACAGCGAACTTGCCGATCGTGTCATGGATCTTAAGATTATAGCCAGGGCTCGCCCCATGGATAAGAAAAGATTGGTGGAGGCACTGCAGAAGCAGGGACAGGTTGTGGCTGTGACAGGCGACGGTACGAATGATGCTCCTGCCCTCAATGCAGCCAATGTGGGGCTCTCGATGGGCGACGGCACATCGGTGGCCAAGGAGGCAAGCGATATCACTATCATTGATAATTCTTTCGCCTCGATAGGACGTGCTGTGATGTGGGGACGGTCGTTGTTCCAGAATCTTCAGCGTTTCATCCTGTTTCAGCTCACAGTCAATGTCGTGGCCTGCGTGGTGGTGCTCGCCGGTGCTTTTATGGGCACGGAGTCGCCACTGACAGTCACACAGATGCTGTGGGTCAACCTTATCATGGACACATTCGCCTCGATGGCTTTGGCTTCGTTACCACCTTCCCGCTCAGTCATGGACCATCAGCCGCGTGACCGCCGTGACTTCATCATCACTCAGCCCATGTGGTGGTTTATCGGTGGGGTAGGTCTTATATTCTCGGCAGTGGTGCTGTGTCTGGTATATGTGTTTGAACATGCCGAAGTGAACTCGCTGATGGATATCTGCCATGTGCGCCTCGGTGCACGGCAAGGTCTCTCGGCTTATGAGTTGAGTGTGATATTCACCACCTTTGTTATGCTCCAGTTCTGGAATCTGTTCAATGCACGTGCGTTTGCCACTCACCGCAGTGCCATGCATCTTGAGAAGTGCGGTGAATTTATGTTGATTGCCGCTATCATCTTTTTCGGGCAGATTTTCATCGTGACTGTGGGCGGCGAGTTTTTCAATGTTACCCCTCTTGCGGTGACTGACTGGTTGATAATAGTGCTCGGCACTTCGGTGGTGCTATGGATTGGTGAGATTGCCAGGGTAATCACCAGGCTTCGTGCCACCGTCTGATGTGTGGTACACTGGCTTGAAATGATATAAGAAACGAGGTAATGCAGCTACTGTGATGCATTACCTCGTTTCTTTTATGTCATGGCCGAAAAGCATATCCGGGATTGGAGACCTCCCGGTCAGTCAGGGATTTTTAGCAGGAGCGAGCGCAGGTCGCGACGCGAGATGACTCTGATTTCCGACGATGTGTAATCGATAAGCCCGCGCTCCTTCATACTGTCGAGCGTGCTGATGAATGACGATCGCTGAACTCCGAAAAGTGTGTACATGTCGCGCTGACGGCATGACAGGGTGATGTTGACGGCGTCACGCTGGGTCAGCGCTATGATCCAGAAGGCGATGCGCTCCTCGAGTGAGCCAGAGGTGAGGGCTATCACTCCGTCGACGGCTTTCTGCGCGTTGGTCGAAATGTAGTTGAGGTAGTTGTAGAGACACACTTCGTCCGTCTGGACTATGGATATGAAATCGTTCTTGGAAATCTGCATAAGCGACACTGTGTCCACAGCGGTCACGGTGGCGGGAAAGAGTGTGTTGCGTCCGAAAAGGAAGTCAGGCGAGATGACCGAAGGTGCCCCTATGGTCTGGGTGACGCGGAAGCGGTCATTCTGATTCTGTATGCTCAGCTGCACGTTGCCGCCTATCACAAACATCAGATGTGTGCATGGATCTCCGGCGTTGACAATACGCTCGTTTGGGAGATACTTCAGAAAGGCGAGCTTTGTGTTGCCTACTATCTCGGAGATGCGGTTGTAACTCACCCCGTTGAATAGGGGGAGCCCCATCAGTTGTTCATACATGCTGTTGAGTGCCATGTCGTTATGTCTAAAGTCTAAGAATTGATGATGGGGGTGTGCGCGGCCGGATAGTCAAGTCGGGTCCGGATTGGCGTCGCCCTTTGTATAATTAACGTTGTTTGTGATATTTTAGTTTTTCCGCCCGGCGTTTAGTTGGCTTGCGTCACGCTTGGCCTTGAAATAGAGTTGGGCTGAATTGATGGTGTTCTGCCAGGCCACATAAGCGGCCGGGGCTACTGAAGAGATGGGGTGAAGGTAGGTCAGAGCCATCCAGATGGCCAGCACGGTATTCTTTTGGCCGAGACCCTGTGCACCGGCTATCTTGTCGCCGCAGCGTCCCCCGATCTTGCGTCCGATGTAGAACTGCGCACAGCACACTATTCCTGAGAAGAGCGCCAGCCAAAGCATCTCGGGCACCATGTCGGCCGGCTCGCTCATGATGAAGCTGACGGCGCGACCTACGACTATGAACAGTGACACAGCCCAGATGTAGAACGACAGCGACTGATGGTTGGCGATGGCGCGGTGGACTTTCGGGGTTACGCGGAGCATTATGAGTGCCACGGCCAGAGGAAGCACGATGAGCGGTACGACCTTGACGGCTATGAGCTGCAAGGATTCCATGAACGGAATCTGGGCCTCGCTCCCCATGATGGTGAAGAGGATAGGGGCCAGGAAAGCAACCGTGATGTTGGAGATGATAGAGAATGTGGCGAGTCTCGGGACACTGCCTCCAAGCATTCCGGTGATTACCGGCGCTGCTGTGGCCGTAGGGCAGAATATGCAGATGAATGCGCCCTCGGCTATGTCGGCACCCATTGGCAGTAGGCAGAAATAGACCAGAAGAGATCCTATTACCTGCACTGTGAGCAGCCCATAGGAAAGGTAGGTGACCTTGAATTCGCTCGGCCTGACTCGGCAGAAGGTGATAAGGAGCATCACAAAGATGAGATAGGGCGCCAGAAATGCTATGGAATCAATGAAATTGTGGAACAGAAGTCCGCCCAGCATTGCTATCGGAAGCATCCAGGGCTTGATGCGTTGACGAAAAGTAGAGAAACTCATGTCGTAGAATTGAAAAATCCCGCAAAATTACTCAAAAAATTCAATATCGTAGCCTGATTTTACGCTTCTTTGCAGCAAGGAGTGGAATGATTGTTGGGATGACGGTTAATTTTGCGTATTTTTGCAGTAAAAATATGACTTAGATGGCTGACAATTATCTGGAAAAGAAAATGGAGGAATACCGCTCCGGGCGGATGGGTCACGGCTCCTCGTCAGGCGGCGCTAAAGTGTCGGTAAGGTTCGAGGCCGGTTTTGATGGCAGTGCATTTGCCGGTAAGCGTGTGTTGGTGACAGGTGGGTGTGTGACGGATGGTGTCGGTCGTGAGACAGTGAGGCTTTACCGGGCGCTCAGGTGCCGTGTGGCGTTTTGCTCCACCGATATGAAAGAGGGTGCTCGTCTGGCACAGGAGGCCGGTTGCCGCCATTATCCTATGGACTGGAGCGTGTCAGGTGTGGCTGAGAAGGTGCGCGCCGATATGATACGCCATTGGGGTGGCATTGACATCGAGGTGTCGGTGTGATGACCATGTGGCATGATGTGAGGCTCTGTTTTTTACGGACATAATGCGCCCGAATGACAAAAAATCGCTAACTTTGCGGAAATTATCAGTAAACCAATCACTCAGAATAAAAATAATAAGATATATCCATGGCACTCCAATGTGGTATTGTGGGGCTCCCTAACGTGGGCAAATCCACTCTTTTCAACTGTCTCTCCAACGCAAAGGCCCAGTCGGCCAATTTCCCATTCTGCACCATCGAGCCTAACGTCGGTGTCATCACTGTGCCTGATGCCCGGCTCAACAAGCTTGTGGAGATGTGCAATCCCAAAAGCATTGTGCCGGCCACGGTAGAAATCGTCGATATTGCCGGCCTTGTGCAGGGCGCGAGCAAGGGTGAGGGCCTGGGTAACAAGTTCCTTGCCAATATACGCGAGACTGACGCCATCCTCCACGTGCTCCGCTGCTTCGAGGATGACAATGTGACCCATGTGCACAACACTGTGGATCCGGTGCGCGACAAGGAGATTATTGACTACGAACTCCAGCTTAAGGACCTCGAGACCGTGGAGAGCCGAATAGCCAAGACCCAGAAGCAGGCGCAGACTGGTGGCGACAAGGTGGCCAAAATGCAGTATGAGGTATTGAAAAAATTCCAGGAAGCACTCGTGCAGGGCAAACCGGCACGTACGGTGACCCTCGAGACTGTCGACGAGCAGAAATTTGCCCGCGACCTCTTCCTGCTCACCAACAAGCCTGTGCTCTATGTTTGCAACGTTGACGACGCTTCGGCTGTCGACGGCAATAAACATGTTGAGGCCGTGAAGGAAGCCATCAAGGATGAGGATGCACAGCTTCTCATAGTGGCTGCCCAGACCGAGAGCGAGATTGCCGAACTCGACACATTTGAGGAGCGTCAGGAATTCCTTGCCGAAATAGGACTTGAGGAATCAGGCGTGGCCCGCTTGATACGTGCGGCTTACGCGCTGCTCAACCTCCAGACATTCTTCACTGCCGGTGCCGACGAAGTGAGGGCCTGGACTTTCATGCGTGGAAGCAAGGCTCCGCAGTGTGCAGGTGTCATCCATACTGATTTCGAGAAGGGGTTCATCCGTGCCGAAGTCATCAAATATGACGACTATGTGACCCTCGGCAGCGAGAGCGCTGTCCGCGATGCCGGTAAGATGGCGATAGAGGGCAAGAATTATGTGGTGCAGGATGGTGATATCATGCACTTCCTCTTCAATGTATAGACATTACTTGATGTGGCGCCACGGCCTGATTGCCGTAGCGCCACATTATTATATAATATAGTTTTACCTAACA
>OFFD01000325.1_pt1 | contig 42168 bp, 51 predicted proteins | sample 1521291 | NCBI WGS metagenome assembly OFFD01 (sample SAMEA3504103, study PRJEB24116) | mouse gut metagenome | biome: mouse gut; feature: mouse-associated habitat; material: faeces | place: Denmark | collected 2011 | reverse complement strand
CTTCCGTTATCTCCCATCGCGAAGAATAGCTGAGACAGAGACAGAGGTTGAGTCCGTCGCAGCCTCGGGTCTCCTCCACGCCGTGAGCCAGGCACCCGGCTACCTCCGGCGGCAGACGGTCGATCTCTCCGAGCAGCCGGATGTGGACGTTGTTGGCTTTAAGTTCGGGAGTCTCCTTCCTGATGGTCCATCCGATGAGATGCATCAGCGCCTCGACCTCTCCGGCTGGACGAAGCCAGTTCTCGGTGGAGAATGCATAGAGCGTGAGGTACTTTATACCCAGGTCGGAGGCGAGACGGGTGATACGGTTCACGCTGTTCACCCCCTCGGCATGGCCTTCGGTGCGCTCGCGCATCCTGCTCCGGGCCCAGCGGCCGTTGCCGTCCATGATCACGGCCACATGGCGCGGTATGCGCCTCATGTCGAGCCTGCGGGTGTATTCTTCGGGATAGCTGTCCATTTCGTCAGTCTTTATAATGGCATACGGCGCACCGCTTGCTGAATTCGTAACTTATAGAGATCGTGAACGTGGAGTACCAGTCGGTATTCTTCATGAACTCGCTTTTTATGCCGTAGGGGTCGGAGAGCTGCTCTCCGTCGATGCGGTCGGTGAATGTCTTTTTCATCAGGAATTCGAGGCCGATATTCCAGCGTAACGAGGGCTTGAACTTGAATCCCGCTCCGAGGGGGATGGTGAATGTCGCGCCCGGCTTGCCGTCCACGCTCCACGCCGTCAGGCTCACTCCTGCGGCTATGTAGGGAGTCCACCGTTTCAGCCTCCGGTAGGTCTCGCCCATGCCGTAGTTGAAGAAATGGAATTCCGCCATCTCCCCGAGTTCGTAAAAGAGTGTTGAGAATTTAAACGAGGCTCCGTTCGGAAAGACATTGGTCATGGTCGAGGAGTCTCCGGAAAGGGAGCCGACAAAGAAATTGGTCTTGAAGTTCCAGCGCGGGTTGAGGATATAGCGGAACAGTATCTCCGCGTCCCATCCCGGGCGGCTCCAGAGATTGGCCGTGTTGGCGTCGCCGAGGTAGCCGGTCATGCCGATGCCGGCGCCGATGTCGAACCGGTAATCCTCCTGCGCTGCGGCGCGGGGGAGGATGCCGGCGACTGCCAGTGCTATAACAGCCGATATTTTTGCTATTCTGTTCAACTCGCGGTCTCTCTCTCCTTATATTATGGGCATGAAAGTGAGGCGCTGGAGCACTCCGCGCCATATTGTGTCGTAAAGCTTGCCGTCGGGACTTTGGCCCCCGATGAGATAAATGTAGGGGCAGTCCCAGAGCACGCGGTCGCCGTCGGTGGTGAAACCGATGCGGCGCGGGCCGTTGCCGCGGCGCGCTATCTTCCAGTTGTCGGAAAGATTCCCTTCCATCGGATGTTCGGCCACGATGTTGTCGCATCCCGACATGGAGGGCACCACATCCGGGAGCTGCAGCTTGCTGTCTCCTTTGTGCCAGGTAACTCCGTTGTCGTAGGATATATATATAGTGCGGTTGAAACTGCCGTCGGCCATCCTGCCTCCCAACAGCATCCATACGCCGTATTCTATCATCGAGTTGCCCGAATGCGACGGACGGTAATTATAGTATGGTATCAGCGAGGCCCCCTCCATGGCCGGGAGGCCGCCGTTGCTGAGAATAATCCACTCCTTGCCGTCGAAGGCCCATACCGAATCGCTCATTTTGCCGTCGGATTTCCGTCCGCATGCAGCCAAAGCCACCGGAGAAGAGGTCCATTTGTTCTGGAGCGTAACGAAATTGGACGCCCCGCTCACCGGGAAATCTGCCGGTATTTCACACTGATTCATGTCGCGCACAGGATGCTGGGCGAAATACCTCTTGCCCTCCTCTTCCCTGATTCCTATGGCTGAGTCCAGATAAGTTCCTGTTATGGAGAGCCATTTCTCGCCGGCCGGAGTGAATGTCTCCAGGTCGGTGGTTGTGTAGAGGTTGCCGGCGTCGTCAAGTATCCAGAGCGTGGTGCCTGATGCTGCGAGTGAACCGGTATCGGGTTTGAACGGAAGTGTGATCTGATGTTTTTTCCAGGTGTCGGCATAGAGGTTGTCGCATGTGGCCAGTGTGTAGGTGCCGTCGTTTTCCTCGATCAGGCTTACGGCCATACCCTTCATCTCGACTGTTTTCTGCCGCAGGGGTGAGTCGAGGCGCGACGGAAGCGCCGCGAAAGCCATTTCGTCCCATGCCAGAAGGTCGGGTTCCTCTTTATGGACATTCACCTTGAGGCGATACACTTTCTCCACATCGAATTTCTTTATTCCCAGCGTAAGGGTGACTTCGCCGGTGAAGTCGATGGAGTCCGTCTGTGTCTTCTCATAGTCTATCTCCCCGGTGCGTACGCTACCCCCGGTCATGGTGATTATCGCGCGGTCCACCACATCGGGATAGGTTATCTTGGCCACGACCTTGCTGATGTCGGTGCCTTTGCGGAGGGAGTCGGCGTTGAATATTATTCCGCGCTCCAGATCTATCGAAAAATAGGCCGAGTCAAGTCCCGGATTCCTGGTGTTGGCGGAAAGTGAGAATGCCGTCACTGCCATGTTGGGCATCTCGTCCATGCTGAGGGTAGAGGACTCCTCGTTGCAGGCCGAGACGGCCACCATCAGTGCCGGCAGCGCCGCAGCCGCTATTTTTGTCAATATATGATGTTTCACAATCTTGTGGTTATTAGGATGCTGTGTCTGTCGTACACGGCATCCGCAGATATTATGGACACTCCTTTTCGCGGTATGCGGCCGCGAAAGGATGTTTTCAACTTGCAAATTTAACATTTCTTGGAGAAAAATCGCGTATAAATTCGCTGAAAAATGTATTTTAAGTTTTTTTAATACCTCCCCGTGCGCCTCCCTGTGCATGAGAATATGCATCGTGGCGAGTGCGTTCCGCGATATGGGGAGCCGGAGTTCCGGCATGCAGCGGTGCGGGGGACCTCTCTATGCGGATTTCATCGTATAGTCCTGAGTCGACGAAGCTTTGCAGTATCCGGGATCCTCCCTCCACCATCAGCGATGTTATTCCGTGGCATTCCATCAGCAGGTGCATGTTGTCGGCGAGTGGTGTGCCCGGATCGAGGATTATGGGATTGCGGGAGAGAAGCCTTATGCCGGTGTCGCTTTCATCCCATCTTTCCGATCTGAACAGCACCGGTACGGGATCTCTTCCGGGCCAGAGCCGGGTGGTCAGCGAGGGGTTGTCGGTCAGCAATGTGTCGGTTCCGACGAGAATGGCATCGGTCATGGCTCTCTCCTTGTGCATGAGTGTCATGGAGAGGGGAGAAGAGAAGATTGCGCGCTCTTCGCCGCGGTGCCCGGCAATGTATCCGTCGGCGCTTTCCGCCCACTTGAGCTGTATCCACGGACGCCTGAGCGTCTGGGCGGTGATGAAGCGGACATTGAGCCGGCGACATTCGGTTTCGAGTATCCCGGTGGTGACTTCCGCTCCCGCCTCGCGAAGCATCCGTATGCCTCGTCCTGCCACTTTGGGATTGGGGTCGACCATCCCTACGGCCACACGCCGGAAACCTTTCTCCCGGAGCAGCAGACTGCAAGGGGGAGTCTTGCCGTGATGTGAGCATGGTTCGAGCGTGACATAGATGGTGCTCTGCGGAAGCAGCGGCTCGTCGTCGGCCGCTACCGAACGGACGGCGTTGACTTCGGCGTGCGCTCCTCCGTAACGGCGGTGCCAGCCCTCGCCGATGATTCTTCCTCCGGGCGCGACAATCACCGCCCCCACCATCGGGTTGGGCGAGACGTCGCCGGCTCCGTTAAGTGCGAGCTGAAGCGCCCGGCGCATCATCATCTCGTCAAATCCCTCTTTTTGCTGTGCGGTCATGTCGTACTCCATGAGTGTAAATGTGTCTGTCAGAACCTAAGCCCGAAGGATGCCCGGGTGCTGAATATTCCCGATGCGAAAACCAGATTGTCGGACAGGAAGATATTTCCGTTGGCCGAGGCCGTCAGGTTCATGAAGAGCCGTTTGTAATTGTATGACAGGGATACTTTCACCTCTCCGCAGAATGCGGCGAGCAGTTCCGAACCTTGCGATGATTCGGTGTGGGTGTGCGTCAGTCCCGCTCCCGGCAGTATTGTGCTGTTGAACAGCAGCCCTTTGGCGAGTACCCAGTTGAAGGCATATCCGCCCATCACGTTGTATGTGCTGTACTTGATGTGGTACCGGCTCCATGGATAGGTCTGAAGGGCCTTGACGCTCTCGGGAAGCGCGTCGAGATCGAAAAGCACGTTGTACCGGTAGTAGTTTATCCCGGCGAGCCAGCTGCCTGCGCTCCGCTTCTGGATACGCGAGGAGTTGTAGGCCGCGCTGTGGCTGTAACGCTGGTGGTTGAATATGTAATAGGCCTTAAGATTGTATGCGCGGAATTTCATCCCGTCGTATGGCTCGTTGATCGAGCCGATACCTGAGAATTTACCCACGCCCCTCACGCGGCTGTCTCCCTGGTTGTCCCAGAGATGAATCTGTGCGTTGATCCTGGACCAGTTGATTCCGAACTCGGTCTTTTTGTGCGACGAGGAGGTTATTGGCGAGAACAGTGTGGGGAGATCCACCGTGTATCCTATGCTGAAGATGCCGTATGACACGTTCAGGCCGATGCTCGGATACATGTTGCTGCCTACCACCAGGCGCATCGTGTTGACGGGTTGAAAATTCTGCAAATCGCTCCAGTTGTCGTAGACTATCCTGACCTTCCCCGATTTTGTGTGCGACACATATCCGGGGTCGAACGAGTTGAAAGTGTGGTCCACCCAGTTGTAGGCCCTGATCACGAAATCGACAAATCTATTGGGCCATACAACCGTTGTATCCTTCACGTTGAGGACCCGGTGCCGCAACAGGTGCATCCAGTCGCGGTTCATGTAAGCCGGCGCCGTAAGGGCGATGGAGTCCGGAACCTCAGGTGGCCTGATGGTTTCCGGGGCACTTGGCGCGAAGTCGAGATCGAGTGAAAAGTCACCCTGGGCAACCGCGCCGGGCGCGACCGCCAGAAATAGAATAGCCGTGGATGCCAACCTCTTGTTCAGACGGGCGAGTTTCACGATTTCTGTCAGTGGATGTTGTTGCGGTCAAGTGCGTAGCGGTAGCGCAGGGCGTTCTGTACGTGGTCGGAATAGGATACCGCGAAATTGTGTTGTCCAGAGAAGTCCTCCTTGGCGCACATGTAGAGATAGTCGTTGGGTTCGCTGTCCAGTATCGCCATGATTGTCTCCTCGTCGGGTGTCCTGATCGGGCCTGGAGGCAGACCGTGGTGCAGATATGTGTTGTAGGGTGACTGTATCCTGAGGTGCTTCGCGGTGATGCGCCGCAGCGTGAAGTCGTTGACTGCGAATTTCACGGTCGGGTCGGCCTGCAGACGCATGCCGGTTTTAAGTCGGTTGACATAGAGGCGCCCTATCGTTCCCTTCTCGTTTTCGCTGTTGGTCTCTTCGTCGACTATCGTGGAAAGTATCGTGACTTCCGCCGGTGTCAGCCCGAGATTGGCCGCTTTGTGGCGGTTGGTCTCTCCCCACAACAACTTGTAGTTGTCGCCGATTTTCTCCACTGCCTCACGTGCCGTCGACGACCAGTATACCTCGTAGGTGTTGTTCATGAAAATGGCCATGGCCTGTTCGGGGGTCACTCCGAATGACGCCATGAACTCCGTGTCCGACAGTGCGCTCCATAGCGAGTCGCGAGGGAAGTCGAGTTTGGCGCTGATCTTGTCGACAAGCAGCGGAAGATTGCGGAATCCGTTGATGGTTAGCCTGACAGGCGTCTCTCCTCCCGAGGTCAGCTTGCGCGTAGCGCTCAGCGCGTTGGTGCCTTTCTCGATGTGGTACAGGCCATGCCGTGTCTTGAGGTCGGTCTTGCGCATCCTTATCACTTTCATCACCTTCTCGGCATAGCTTTTTCCGAACTCTTTGGTAAGCGAGTCGCAGACGTTCTCGGCGGTGGCATTGCGTGGAATCCTCACGTCGCCGCTATTAGGGGCTCCTACCATCACCAGGGGATAGATCACCACCATAAACGCGGTTATAAGCAAAGCCAGGGCGAGCATAAGGTATAGCATCCTTCTGCCCGTCCGGCTCGCTTTCTCTTGTCTTGTCCTCGGCCGCCGTCTCTCCGACGGTTGCCTTGATGTTTGTTCCATTCAGGGATTTTGGAGTATGTCGGTTGATTCAGTGAAAAGATCCGAACCAGACATCCTTACTTCTTGTCTTTGTATTTCTCGAGTTGGGTCTCGAGGGCGGCGATGCAGAGGTCTACAGCCTCCTCGAATGTGTCGGCGGTCTTTGATGCGAAGAGATCCGGCGACTGGGGGACGGTAAGCATCACGGAGGCTTCTTTGTTCATGGAGGTTTCCGGTTTGACAACCTTCAATGACACTTCCGCGCCGGTGATTGCCTCGAATCTTCTGCTCAGCTTGTCTATTTTCTTGTTGATGAATCCCGTGAGCTTCTCGGTGATGTCAAAGTGAATAGCATTGATTTTAGCTTCCATAACTGTAGTTTTTTAGTGGCGAGGGGTCCGGTCATGCCGTTTCCTCTTCATGTCGTTTACAAAGATAAACAATAATTCTGAAAATTTGCTCAGAATCTGTTTAAATTTATTTCGAAATCCAAATTTTTTTGAAAATATCGACAGACTTTCTTAAAAAATCAAGTGGCATAGGCTTACGATTCTATTTTTTTCTCATGTTTGCCTTTTGCCCGCGGATGTGAGTTGCGGTAATTGCCGAGAAGTTCTTTGAAACTGAGGTGCGTGTAGATTTGCGTTGTGGCTATCGATGCGTGTCCCAGCATCTCGCGGACCGCATCGAGGTCAGCCCCTCCGTTCAGCATTGCGGTGGCGAATGAGTGGCGGAGCGTGTGCGGGCTATGACGCGTGGCGGACGCTCCTGCCAAAGCGTCATGGACAAGGTTGTACAGGGCTGTTTTGGATATGGGACCGTCGCGGCCCGTTATCAGTGGCCGCGGAGCGGGGAGTTCAGGCAGACGGCTGTCGCGGATTTTCCGCCAGACCTCTATCTCGTCGGCAAGCTGCGGGGGAAGCGGAAGCACACGCTGTTTGGAGCGCTTTCCTGTCACTTTGATCTCAAGCGACGATATGCTCACATCGGCATCGGTCAGTGCGATGAGTTCCGCCTGGCGCAGTCCCAACGTGTAGAGGAGATTGAGCACAAGGTGTCGTCTGGCATAGCTGTAGCTTTCGGTCGGTGTTCCCCTGTTGTCGAGAAGATATTCCATTTCGTCGGATTTAACGAAGTCGGGGAGGGGTCTCGGCACTTTGGCGAGCGTCACCTCTGCCGCCGGGTTGTCGGTGCGAATTCCTCTCTTCATGGCCCAGCGCAGAAATGCCCGCAGACTCTGCGTTTTGCGCCGCAGACTCACCGGCGCGTTGCCTGCATCCGCGAGCGAGGCAATCCAGGCGCGGATCATCTTCGTGTCGGGAAGCGACGGATCCAGATCGTCGGTACCGACAAATGCGGCGAACTCGTGCAGGTCGCGCCCGTAGGCTTCTGCCGTGAGGCGGCTTCTGTTCAGTTCCAGGCGCATATATCGCAGGAATTCTTCAATCATCGGTCTGCTGCGGTAAGGTATATAGAACTTGGGCTATATAAAGAATATAAGGTTGCGTATGTGCATGTAAAAGCCGATATGGGCGTTAAGTCCATATCGACATATTATGCTTTGAAGTGAAAGAGTGGGCTTACTGCTCTGCCTGGCGAAGCTTCTGAACGTAAACGGCCTTTACCATCTTCTTGCGGTTGGCTACAGAGGGCTTTTCGAAGGCCTGACGGCTGCGGAGCTCTTTGATGATGCCGGTTCTTTCGAATTTACGTTTGAATTTCTTAAGAGCTTTCTCGATGTTCTCGCCCTCTTTTACTTGTACGATAATCATTTCTTGATTTTATTATTTTATTGGTTATTAATCTTTTATATTTTGCCCAAGTGCGCCAAGGCATCAAGAAAGCGCCCTCGCATTCACTTTGCGGCTTGCAAAGTTAGAAATTTTTCGTCAACTGACAAAATTTTACCGCAAATAATCTGCAAATTAGCGTGTAAAATCTACGCCGGTTTCCGCCTCTACTTCGCGGGCGTTTTCTGCAAGCTCGGTGGCTGCGTCTTCGGTGAACCAGCGGGAATACATCAGATAGTTGTGGGCAATCTTGATGTTCATCTCTTTGGCTTTTTCCGGTTCCACCATTTTTATGAATTTTGCGGGGGCTCCCGCCCACATCTCGTGGGCCCCTATCTTGGTGCGGCTGAGCACTACCGATCCGGCTGCTATAAGGGCTCCCTCGCCGACCTCTGCGTCATCCATCACGATGGATCCCATGCCGATAAGGGCATAGTCATGAATCTTGGCGCCGTGGATCACCACGTTGTGCCCGATCGATACGTCGTCGCCGATCTCTATGGTCGATTTCTGATACAGCGTGTGGAGCACCGAGCCGTCCTGGATGTTGACACGGTTGCCGATAGTGATGGTGTTCACGTCGCCGCGCAGCACGGTGCCGAACCAGATGCTGCACTCGTCGCCCATTGTCACGTCGCCGATTATCGCGGCATTGTCGGCGATGAAGCATTCTTTGCCGATTTTTGGGACGAATCCTCTTACAGGTTTTATTATAGGCATGGATATTGGATTTTAGATCACGGTTATTGCTTTGCGTAAAATATAAGATGTAATGAATGGTATCGGGCCGTCCCGTGGAGTATGTCGCGGGACGGACCGTTGTTGTCGTTATGTCAGAGTGGCTGTGTCTTCTGCTCAAGCCATGCGGCTTCTTCCGCGGTGAGAAGCGGGGTGAGGCGCTCCCGTACAAGACGGTGATAGTCGTCGACCCACTTGATTTCGCTTTCGCTCATGATCTCTTTCTCGAACAGTGAGCGGTCGAAGGGAAAGAGCGTCATGGGGTGGAACCGGTAGAACTCTCCGAATTCCGTTGTCATCGCCGGCTCGGTCACTATCAGGTTCTCACAGCGTATTCCATATCGACCCTCCAGATAGAGTCCGGGCTCGTTGCTGGTGATCATTCCCGGCTCCAGCGGTGTGGGGTTGATGTTGAGGCGGATGTTCTGGGGTCCTTCGTGGCAGTTGATGAAGAAACCTACGCCGTGTCCGGTGCCGTGGTAATAGGCTTTCCCCTCTTTCCAGAGGAACTGGCGCGCCAGCGCGTCGAGCTGATGGCCTGTGGTGCCCTGCGGGAAGATGGCGTTGGAAAGGGCGATGTGTCCCTTCATCACCAGGGTGAAGTCATGGCGCTGCCCGGCGGTGGGCTGGCCGAGTGCAATGGTGCGGGTGATGTCGGTGGTGCCGTAGATGTACTGGCCTCCGGAGTCCACAAGCAGCAGTCCGTCGCCTACGATGGCCGCGCTCGATTCTTCGGTGGGCTCGTAGTGGACGATGGCTCCGTTGGCGTTCCAGCCTACGATTGTCGAGAAACTCTCGTCGACACAGCTCGGATCGGCAAGACGGAGCTTGCGCAGACGGCGGCTCAGCTCCAGCTCTGTCAGCTTGCCTTCCGGATACTCCCGCTCTACCATCATGAAGAACCGGGTGAGGGCCACTCCGTCTTTCTCCATTGCCGTGGCGAGGTTGGAAATCATCGCCCCGGTCTTTATGGCTTTCAGCTTGGCTACGCCGGAGCCTCCGAATACTGGTGTGCAGCCCACATGGTCATAGATGCCGCGTGCCGTCTTGTCCGGATCGAGAAGGAGGCGAGTCTCTTTCGGAAGCGTCGCCACAAATCCTTTTACATCGTCGTATCCCATGATCTGGAATCCGTACTTGTCGAGGTGGGCGCGGACTTCATCGGTTATTTTCTCCGCGTCTACGAAGAGCACCCGTCTTTTTTCATCGAGATAGAGGAAAGATACGTACATCGGCGAGAATGCGATGTCGTTGGCGGTGCGCAGATTGGTGATCCATGCTATGTCGTCGAGCGCAGAGATGAGTATGGCGTTGGCAAGCTCTTTCTTGACCTCGGCGTTCACTGCCTCGATTTTCTGCCCTACTGTGAGTCCCACTATCTTCTCGTCGTGAACGAAAAGAGGGTTGATGGGGCGCCCCGGGCGGTCGTGATATATGAAATCGAACATCGGGAAGTCTGTGTCGAGCTTCACCCCGTTGTCGCTCAGTTCCTGCTCCAGACGCTGGCACCATGCCACAGAAAAGGTCATGCCGTCGATGCCGACGGTCTGGCCTGCCGGTGTGTGTTGTGTCAGCCAGTCTATCAGGTCGACAGCGTCGGGGCCGTCCTCCTTCATCATCTCGAAGCCGGTTCCCTTGAGCTGGTCGGTGGCCTGGATGAAGTAGCGGGAGTCTGTCCAGCAATATGCCTCGCCGGGAAGCACGACGGCTGTGCCGTTGGTGCCGTTGGCCGATTCAAACCCGGTGATCCATTCGCGCCCTCGCCAGTGCATGGGGGGCAATTCGCTCTGATGGGGGTCGGTGCCTGAAATGACGCACGCGGCAATCCCTTTCTCTGCCATCACTTTGCGTAGACGGCCGAGATATTCGAAATTTTTCTTTTCCATAAAGGATCTGTTTGTCTTTGTTTGTGCCGTAAAATTATGGAAAATTGTCGAAACTACCAAATTTCAACCTGGTGACAGGAACATGTATTAAAACATGACATGAAATAAGGGGCACTGGCATTGATAGTCACGCTGAAGGAGTGTTTTTGCCAAAGGTGGCGCTTATGTTGTAAGGTGTGCAAAATATTGCTTTTTACAGTTGTTCTGATTGGAGTATTATTGGACTGATGGGAATCTCATGTATTAAACGCAAAGTCAGTAATTTTTTTGTTATAGATATAAATGTTACCTTTGCCTCGCAATTAAGTATTGGCCGGCGCAGTCCGGCATAGATGGCAAGTCAAAAAATCTTTTAGTAATAGTGATATAAAATTGTAAGTTAGTGGTTGAGTAGGATAAGCGTCGGCTTGTGAAAGTAGACGGGTCTAAAAAATCACAGGCGGCAGGTAATTGTGAAATTGCGTGCCGTTTTTTTATATAGGTTTTGTTTTAATACAGCATGTGTGTCGATATTTGCAATGTGATGACAAGTCTGTAATCCTGCGTTTCATGTCAGGACTCGGGGATGGATTTGGAATAATTGTAAAAAAAACTTATTTTTGCGCCGGATTGATTGAAGGGGTCTGGGATAAGGTGCAGGGATTGGGTATTTCTTTCTTATGAATCAACAAATCAAGATCGTGCTGTTCGACACGGAGGAGAGCTACAGGAATCTTCTGCCGTTGTCATATACACGCCCTGTGGCTGAATTCCGGGTGGGAATCAACAGGATTGTAGACAAATGGCGTCATTTTGTCGATGCCGTGTATTCATATTATCCGCCTGAATATCTTCAGGAGAAATTCCCGATCGGGATCGGCGGGGAGGAGGCCTTGTTCATCGCGGGCAATCTGCTTCCCGATGCTTCTATGGCCGGGGCCGTGATGTCGCTTGGCCGAGGCGAGGCTCTGCGTGATTCCGAAGGATTATGGGCTTTCCGCGGAACTCTCCGTGAGTTTGAGGAGTTTCAGCCCGGTCAGGGTCGGGAATACGACTGCTCGGCGCGTCGTATTAAATATGTGTTCGACATATTCCGCCTTAATCCGGCCGCTATCGTTGAGGACTATGGACGGATGGTGCGCGGCCGGAAGTCGCAGACTCCCGGAGCCGGCACGGTAGTGCTCGGTCCCGACAGACTTCCCGACGGTCTCCCCTCTCTCTTTATCGAGGAGGGTGCCGTGGTGGAATGCGCTGTGATAAATGTGAAGGAAGGTCCGGTATATATAGGCCGCGATGCAGTGGTGATGGAGGGAAGCTGTCTCCGCGGACCGCTCGCCGTCTGCGACAACGCCAAAATCCGGATGGGAGCCAGAATCTACGGAGGGTCTACTTTCGGACCTTTTTGCAAGGTGGGAGGAGAGGTGGACAACGCCGTTTTCTTCGGATACAGCAACAAGGCTCATGACGGCTACCTTGGCAATGCTGTGATAGGGGAGTGGTGCAACATCGGAGCGGGAACCAATTCGTCCAACCTTAAGAACGATTATTCAAGGATACGTATCTGGAACTATGCCTCGCAGTCCTTCATGAGGACCGACCTTCAGTTCTGCGGACTGATAATGGGAGATCATTCCAAGGCCGGAATCAACTGTATGTTCAACACCGCGTCGGTTGTCGGTGTCGGCGTCAACTTTCATGGCTGCGGATATCCCCGCACGTTCATTCCGAGTTTTTCGACCGGTAGTCCCGAAGGCGGCTTCACCAACGTGTCGATAGAAACATTCATGACAGTTGCGGGCCGGGTGATGCAGCGCCGTGGCATTGTCCTTGATGACGTGGACCGGCGCATCTTCGAGAGCATCTACAATTCCGCGTTGTGCTTTAAGAAATAATTCGGCGGAATGTCTGCGCCGGCTTGCGTGATGAATCCAGGTGACATGAGCCGGATTCGAAATCGCGGATTCAAAAATTAGATAAAATATCAAAATAATTTTAGAAATACTTGCGTAAGACTCTAATATTTAGTATCTTTGCAACGCTTTTTAGTGCGTATTGGCCGCATCTCGCGAGTTAGACGATTGGAATTCAATTGTTTAGCGAGCGTTATGGTATATGGATAAATGCGCGTAAATCAGCAGAAAAATAAGAAAACAACATATAAAAGAGACAAAACAAGAATGCCAACAATTCAGCAATTAGTAAGAAAAGGGCGTGCGGTTCTCAAAGACAAGAGCAAATCGCCGGCATTGGATTCGTGTCCCCAGCGTCGCGGCGTGTGCGTGCGTGTTTACACCACCACCCCCAAGAAGCCTAACTCCGCCATGAGAAAGGTGGCGCGTGTCCGCCTCACCAACGGTAAGGAGGTGAACAGCTACATCCCCGGAGAGGGCCACAATCTGCAGGAGCACTCGATCGTGATGGTTCGCGGCGGCCGTGTGAAGGATCTTCCCGGTGTGCGTTACCATATCGTTCGCGGTACTCTCGATACCGCCGGTGTTCAGGGCCGTACCCAGCGTCGTTCCAAATACGGAGCGAAGCGTCCTAAAGCAGCCAAGAAATAAACTGCGCTTACAGACAATCAAATCGTAACACGTTTTTGATTTATTGGATGGCTAATGGTTGAGTAAACTCCGCAAGAGAGCGGGGTTGAAGATTGCAAAAGCAGCCGAAATCAAAACATTAAACAGACAAAAATGAGAAAAGCTAAACCGAAGAAAAGGGTGATCCTGCCCGATCCCGTTTTCCACGACGTGAAAGTCACCAAGTTCGTCAATCATCTGATGTACGATGGAAAGAAGAACACGGCTTACACTATTTTCTACACCGCATTGGAGACCGTGAAGGCCAAGATGCCCAACGAGGAGAAATCCGCTCTCGAAATCTGGAAGAAAGCCCTCGAGAACGTGACTCCTCAGGTGGAGGTGAAGAGCCGCCGTATCGGCGTGCGACTTTCCAGGTGCCTACTGAAATCCGCGGCGACCGCAAAGAGTCGATATCAATGAAAAATCTCATCATTTTCGCACGCAAACGCGGCGGAAAGACCATGGCCGACAAGCTCGCTGCTGAAATCGTCGACGCTTTCAACGACCAGGGCGGTGCCTTCAAGAGAAAAGAGGATATGCACCGCATGGCTGAGGCTAACCGTGCGTTTGCTCACTTCAGATTTTAATATTGATTCAAAATGGCAAAGCACGAAGATCTCAAACAGACTCGCAACATAGGCATCATGGCCCACATCGATGCCGGAAAAACCACCACTTCAGAACGTATCCTTTTCTATACCGGTCTTACCCACAAGATCGGAGAGGTGCATGACGGCGCAGCCACCATGGACTGGATGGAGCAGGAGCAGGAGCGCGGTATCACAATCACCTCCGCCGCTACCACCACTTTCTGGAACTACAGGGACAACAAATACAAAATCAACCTGATCGACACCCCGGGACACGTCGACTTCACCGTTGAGGTGGAGCGTTCGCTGCGTGTGCTCGACGGTGCCGTCGCTGCTTTCTGCGCCGTGGGCGGAGTTGAGCCGCAGAGCGAGACCGTATGGCGTCAGGCTGACAAATACAACGTGCCCCGCATCGGTTACGTTAACAAGATGGACCGCTCCGGAGCAAACTTCTTCGAGGTTGTCCGTCAGGTGAAGGATGTGCTCGGAGCCACACCGCTCCCCATCCAGATTCCTATCGGTGCCGAAGAGACGTTCAAGGGCGTGGTCGATCTCGTCAAGATGAAGGCTATCCTCTGGCACGACGAGACCATGGGTGCCGAGTATGAGGAGGACGAGATTCCCGCAAACCTCCGCGACGAGGCCGAGGAATACCGCGACAAGATGCTCGAGACTCTCGCTGAAGTCGACGAGACCCTAATGGAGAAATATTTCGACGATCCCTCCACAATCACCGAGGATGAAGTCCGCGCCGCTATCCGCAAGGGTACGCTCGCTATGCAGTTCAATCCGATGATCTGCGGTTCGTCGTTCAAGAACAAGGGTGTGCAGACCCTTCTCGACGCGGTCTGCGCTTACCTCCCCTCGCCCGAGGACCAGGGTGCCGTCGAAGGCTATGCCCCCGGCGACAAGGATCAGGTGGAGACCCGCGAGCCCAAAAGCGAAGCTCCCATGTGTGCCCTCGCTTTCAAGATCGCCACTGACCCATACGTGGGCCGTCTCTGTTTCTTCCGCGTCTATTCAGGCGACATCGAGGCCGGAAGCTATGTGCTCAACTCCCGTTCCGGCAAGAAAGAGCGCATCTCGCGTCTCTTCCAGATGCATTCCAACAAGCAGAATCCCAAGGAGGCCATCGGCTGCGGCGATATTGGCGCGGGTGTCGGCTTCAAGGATATCCGCACCGGCGACACACTCTGCGACGAGAACCACCCCATCGTGCTCGAGGCTATGGAATTCCCCGATCCCGTGATCGGTATCGCGGTTGAGCCCAAGACTCAGAAGGACCTCGACAAACTCGGCGTGGGCCTTCAGAAGCTTGCTGAGGAAGACCCGACATTCCGAGTGGAGACAAACGAGGAGACAGGTCAGACCGTCATCAGCGGTATGGGCGAGCTTCACCTCGACATCATCATCGACCGTCTCCGCCGCGAGTTCAAGGTCGAGTGCAATCAGGGCCGTCCTCAGGTTACCTACAAGGAGGCCATCACCAAGCCCGTCGAGCTTCGCGAGACATTCAAGAAGCAGACCGGTGGTCGCGGTAAATATGCCGACATCATCGTCCGCATCGAACCCGCCGACGATGATTTCGAGGGTTCCCTGCAGTTTGTCGACGAAGTCAAGGGCGGAAACGTCCCCAAAGAGTATATCCCCAGCGTACAGAAGGGTTTCCAGACAGCGATGAAGAACGGTGTGCTTGCCGGATATCCCGTGGAGCGCCTCAAGGTTACGCTGCTCGACGGTAGCTTCCACCCCGTGGACTCCGACCAGCTCTCCTTCGAGCTCTGCGCCATCCAGGCCTTCAAGCACGGTTCCGAAAAAGCGGGTCCCGTGCTCATGGAGCCGATCATGAAAATCGAGGTCGTTACTCCCGAGGAGTCGATGGGTGATGTGATCGGTGACCTCAACAAGCGCCGCGGACAGGTAGAGGGAATGGAAACAAGCCGCAGCGGCGCCCGTATCGTAAAGGCGAAAGCTCCGCTTGCGGAAATGTTCGGTTACGTGACCGCACTCCGTACAATCACCTCCGGACGCGCCACATCGACAATGACGTTCGACCACTACAGCGAGGTGAGCAACTCGATTGCCAAGAACGTGCTCACCGAGTGTCAGGGCCGTGTGGACTTACTCAAGTAAATAAAGACTAACAACATATATGAGCCAGAAAATCAGAATCAAACTCAAATCTTACGATCACAACCTCGTCGACAAGTCTGCCGAGAAGATCGTCAAGACAGTGAAGTCTACAGGCGCGGTGGTCAGCGGTCCGATTCCACTCCCCACCCACAAGCGCATCTTCACGGTGAACCGCTCGACATTCGTCAACAAGAAGGCGCGCGAGCAGTTCCAGCTGTCATCTTTCCAGCGTCTCATCGACATCTACAGCTCCACAGCCAAGACTGTCGACGCGCTGATGAAACTCGAGCTCCCCTCCGGAGTGGACGTTTCCATCAAGGTATGACAAAATGAATTCAAAAGAGAAGACAACCACAAATAAGTAAAAGAAATGCCAGGATTATTAGGAAAGAAAATCGGAATGACATCCGTTTTCAGTGCCGACGGAAAAAATGTTCCGTGCACTGTTATCGAAGTGGGTCCTTGTGTGGTTACGCAGATCAAGACCGTCGAGAATGATGGCTACAAGGCAGTTCAGGTAGGCTTCCGGGAGACAACCGAGAAGCACGTGACCAAACCCTTGTCAGGCCACTTCAAGAAGGCAGGCGTGGCTCCCCAGAGACACTTGGCCGAGTTCAAGTCGTTCGAGACGCTCCCCGCGCTCGGCGACACGCTGACAGTGGACCTTTTCGCCGAGGGAAGCTTTGTCGACGTTGTCGGCACTTCCAAGGGTAAAGGTTTCCAGGGCGTTGTAAAGCGCCATGGTTTCGGCGGCGTAGGCCAGGCCACCCACGGTCAGCACAACCGCCTCCGCGCCCCCGGTTCGATCGGCGCCTGCTCCTACCCCGCAAAGGTGTTCAAGGGGCTCCGCATGGCCGGACAGATGGGCAACGAGCGCGTGACTGTCCAGAATCTCCAGGTGATCAAAGTGATCCCCGAGCACAATTTGTTAATGATTAAGGGTTCCGTTCCCGGTGCCAAAGGTTCAATCGTTTTAGTTGAGAAATAATGGAAGTAGCAGTTTATAACATCAAAGGCGAAGATACAGGACGCAAAGTCACTCTCAATGATGAAGTGTTCGCTCGCGATCTGAGCGAAGGCAATGCTGAGCACACCCTTTATCTCGACATCAAACAGTACCTCGGCAACCAGCGCCAGGGAACCCACAAGAGCAAAGAACGCAGCGAGGTGTCTTACTCCACCCGCAAGATGGGACGCCAGAAAGGCGGCGGCGGCGCCCGCCGCGGTGACCTCAACTCTCCGCTGCTCTATCATGGTGGACGTGTGTTCGGTCCCCGCCCCCGCGACTACCGCTCGAAGCTCAACAAGAAGATGAAAAGCCTTGCGCGCAAGATTGCTTTCACTTCTAAGGCCAACGACAAGCAGATCTTCGTGGTGGAGAACTTCACTTTCGACGCTCCCCGCACGAAGAGCTACGTGGAGCTCGCCAAGAACTTCAAGCTCGATGACAAGAAGGTCCTCCTCGTTTTCGCAAACGTGGACCGCAATGTCCTTCTCTCGGTGCGCAACGTGCCCAACGCGCTCATGGCACAGGCAATCGACCTGAACGCCTACACCGTGCTCAACAATGACGCCATCCTCCTCACCGAAGATAGCGTCGGCATCATTAACGACATTAAATAAGCGACCACCATGGATATTCAGATCAAACCGATCGTAACGGAAAAGGCTACCGCCTACAGCGAGAAGCAGAACTGCTACATGTTCGCTGTTTCCCCCGGCGCCAACAAGTTTCAGATCAAGGACATCGTGGAGAAGCTCTACAATGTCCGCGTCGAGAGAGTAAACATCGCCAACTATGCCGGCAAGCGCGTGCAGCGCTACACCAAAGGCGGACTTATCCGCGGCCGTCACGACGCTTTCAAGAAGGCTTACGTGACTGTGGCCGAAGGACAGAAGATTGACTATTACAGCAATATTTAAAAAAAATGGCAGTAAGAAAATTCAAGCCCACTACGCCTGGGCAAAGACACAAGATTATTGGTGTGTTCAAAGGACAAATCACTGCTACCACACCAGAAAAGTCTCTTACAGTCGGGAAGCGCTCCACAGGCGGCCGCAACTCGTCGGGCCATCTCTCCACACGTTACCGTGGAGGCGGCCATAAGAGAAAACTGCGTCTGATCGACTTCAAGAGAAACTACGACGGGGTGCCCGCGGTGGTGAAGAGCATCGAGTATGATCCCAACCGCTCCGCACGCATCGCCCTGCTGTACTACACCGACGGCTCCAAAGCCTATATCATCGCGCCCAACGGCCTTCAGGTAGGCCAGACCGTGATGAGCGGCGAGGACGTGGCTCCCGAGGTGGGAAACACACTTCCCCTGGCCAAGATACCCGTCGGTACTCTGATCCATTGTATCGAGCTCCGTCCCGGACAGGGCGCCTGCATGGCTCGCTCCGCCGGTACGTTCGCTCAGCTCACTTCGCGTGAAGGAGACTACGCGATAATCAAATTGCCTTCCGGTGAAACCCGCAAGGTGCTCCTCACCTGCCGCGCCACTATCGGTGTGGTAGGTAACTCCGACCATGCTCTCGAATCGAGCGGCAAGGCTGGACGCAGCCGCTGGCTCGGCCGCCGTCCTCACAACCGCGGTGTCGTCATGAACCCTGTGGACCACCCGATGGGTGGTGGCGAGGGCCGTCAGTCCGGTGGTCATCCCCGCTCCAGAACAGGTCTCTACGCCAAGGGCCTCAAGACCCGTTCGCCGAAGAAGCATTCTTCGAAGTATATAATTGAAAGAAGGAAAAAGTAATTTGATTAATTGAGACAAGTATGAGTCGTTCGCTTAAAAAAGGACCATTTATCAGCGTCAAGCTTGAGAAGAAGGTGGCCGCAATGGACGAAAGCGGGAAAAAGAGCGTCATCAAGACCTGGAGCCGCGCCTCCATGATTTCGCCCGATTTCGTCGGCCACACCTTCGCCGTGCATAACGGCAACAAGTTCATCCCCGTCTACGTGACGGAGAACATGGTGGGCCACAAGCTCGGCGAGTTCGCTCCCACGCGCACTTTCCGCGGCCACGCCGGCAACAAGAAAAAATAATTGGCCCCTTATCATTAACAGACAAAAACAGTACAAGATACAATGGGTTTAAGAAAAAGAAAATCAGCCGAAGCCATCAAGGAGGCTCGCAAGACGCAGTACGGCGCGGTTCTCCGCAACGTGCCCTCTTCGCCCCGAAAGATGCGTCTCGTGGTCGATATGATCCGCGGCCAGGAAGCGTTCAAAGCCCTCGGCATACTCAAATTCTCCAACAAGGAGGCTTCCCGCAAAGTCGAGAAACTCCTCCGGTCGGCAATCGCCAACTGGGAACAGAAAAACGAGCGCAAGGCAGAGGCCGGCGAGCTCTATGTGAAGACCGTCTTCGTTGACGCGGCCCCAATGCTCAAGAGAATGCGCCCCGCCCCCCAGGGCCGCGGCTACCGCATCCGCAAGCGCTCAAACCATGTGACTATCTACGTAGACACGAAAGTTAACAATAACGACTAATTAGCAAGATGGGACAGAAAGTTAATCCAATCAGCAACCGTCTCGGAGTGATCCGCGGTTGGGACTCAAACTGGTATGGCGGTAAGAAATACGGCGAGACCCTCCTCGAGGACTCCAAGATCCGTAAGTACCTCCACACTCGTCTTGCCAAGGCAAGCGTGTCGAGAATCATCATCGAGCGTACGCTCAAGATGGTCACCGTGACTATCGCAACCTCCCGCCCCGGTATGATCATCGGAAAGGGCGGCAAGGATGTGGACGCCCTCAAGGAGGAGCTCAAGAAGCTTACCGACAAGGAGGTGCAGATCAACATCTATGAGATCAAGCGCCCCGAGCTCGACGCCGAGATCGTGGCTGCAAGCATCGCCCGTCAGATCGAGAACAAGGTGGCTTACCGCCGTGCCGTGAAGATGGCGGTGGCATCGACAATGCGCATGGGTGCCGAGGGTATCAAGGTTCAGGTCAGCGGTCGCCTCAACGGCGCCGAGATTGCCCGCTCCGAGATGTTCAAGGAGGGCCGTACGCCGCTCCACACTCTCCGTGCCGACATCGACTATGCGCTGGTGGAGGCTCTCACCAAGGTGGGTATCATCGGTATCAAGGTGTGGATCTGCCGCGGTGAAGTCTATGGCAAGAAGGAGCTCACCCCGGTCTACGTGGCCGGTCAGAAAGAGCCCGGACGTCCTCAGAGCGGCGGCCGCAAGGGCGGTTTCCGCAATAAGAAGAATAACAACCGTTAAAAACAACTACGATAATGTTACAGCCTAAGAAAACCAGATATCGTCGCTCTCAGAAGGGCCGCATGAAAGGCGAGGCCCAGAGAGGCAATCAGCTGGCGTTCGGTTCGTTCGGTATCAAGACTCTCGACTCCAAATGGATCACTGGCCGTCAGATCGAGGCCGCCCGTGTGGCCGTGACGCGATACATGCAGCGTCAGGGACAGATCTGGATCAGAATATTCCCGGACAAGCCTATCACCAAGAAGCCCGCTGAGGTGCGAATGGGTAAAGGTAAGGGTAACCCCGAAGGATTCGTGGCGCCCGTCACCCCCGGACGTATCCTGATCGAGGTGGAGGGCGTTCCCTACGACGTGGCCAAGGAGGCTCTCCGCCTCGCGGCCCAGAAGCTCCCCGTGATCACCAAGTTCGTGGTACGCCGCGACTATGATCCCTCACAGAACGTTTAAAATCAACCTGCAAAATAATGAAAAAGGAAGAAATCAAGGAATTAAGCATTCAGGAATTGAAAGCCCAGATAGAGGCTTCAGAGAAAGCTTATCGTGAATTGAAAGTAGCGCACGCGATCACCCCTTCCGACAATCCGGCCAAGATCACCAAGGATCGCCGTGATATCGCCCGTCTGAAGACAGTGTTGCGCCAGAAGGAAATCGCCGCCGCCAAGGAGGCAGCTTCCAAGTAATTAACCCGGTGAAATCATCAGAAAAATGGAAGAAATCAAAAGAAATCTGAGAAAAGAGAGAATCGGGGTTGTTTCGAGCAACAAGTGCGACAAGACCATCACGGTTGAGATCAAATGGAAGGAGAAACACCCGATCTACGGTAAATTTGTGAATAAGACGAAGAAGTATCACGCACACGACGAGAACAACGAGTGCTCGATCGGTGATACTGTACGCCTGATGGAGACCCGTCCCTTGAGCAAGACCAAGAGATGGAGACTGGTAGAAATCATCGAAAAAGTTAAGTAATCATGATACAGACAGAATCACGTTTAACAGTAGCCGACAACTCTGGAGCGAAGGAAGTCCTCTGCATCCATGTCCTCGGTGGCACAGGCCGCCGCTATGCCGGCGTCGGTGATATCATCGTAGTTACCGTCAAGAGCACAATCCCCTCTTCCGACGTGAAGAAAGGTACAGTATCAAAGGCAGTCGTAGTCCGTACGAAGAAGGAGATCCGCCGTCCCGACGGAAGCTACATCCGCTTCGACGACAACGCTTGCGTGCTGCTCAACAACTCAGGCGAAATCCGCGGAACCCGTATCTTCGGCCCCGTGGCACGCGAACTCCGCGCGACCAACATGAAGATCGTTTCGCTCGCACCCGAGGTGCTCTAAATCAAATTCAAACGTCTTAGACAAATTCAAAGAAAATGGCAAAATTGCATATAAAGAAAGGAGACACTGTCTATGTCAATGCCGGTGACGACAAGGGCAAGACAGGTCGCGTGCTCGAGGTGCAGGTCAAGAAGAACCGCGCCATCGTGGAGGGCGTGAACATCGTCTCCAAAAGCACAAAGCCGACTGCCAAGTATCCCCAGGGTGGTATCGTGAAGATCGAGGCACCGGTGCATATTTCTAATCTTAATGTGGTGGATCCCAAGTCGGGCAAGCCCACCCGTATCGGTCGCCGCCGCAACGAGGCCGGCAAACTGGTGCGTTACGCTAAAAAATCAGGAGAGGAGATCAAATAATGGCAGAGACGACACTTTCAAAGGACTACAAAGAGAGAATTGTCCCCGAGCTCACTGAAGAGTTCAAGTACTCAACTCCCATGCAGGTCCCCCGCCTGGAGAAAATCGTGATCAACCAGGGTCTTGGCGCTGCTACGCAGGACAAGAAAATCATCGAGACAGCCCTCAACGAGCTTACTGCCATCACAGGTCAGAAAGCGGTTCCGACTCTCTCTCGCAAGGACATCTCGAACTTCAAGCTCCGTAAGAAAATGCCTATCGGCGCGATGGTGACACTCCGTCGTGAGAAAATGTATGAGTTCCTTGAGAGACTCGTGCGCGTGGCTCTGCCCCGTATCCGCGACTTCAAGGGTATCAACTCCAAGCTCGACGGCCGTGGCAACTACACGCTCGGCATCACTGAGCAGATCATCTTCCCCGAGATCAATATCGACAGCGTGCCCAAGCTCCAGGGTATGAACATCACCTTCGTGACTTCGGCCAACACTGACGAGGAAGGTTTCGCGCTGCTCAAGAAATTCGGATTACCGTTCAAACACGAAAATTAAGAGAAAGAGATATGGCAAAAGAATCAATGAAAGCCCGCGAGGTAAAGCGTCAGAGAATGGTGGCAAAGTATGCTGCCAAGAAAGCCGCTCTCAAGAAAGCCGCTCTCGCTGACGCCGACGGCAACATCGATTATGAGGCTCTCACGAAGCTCCAGAAGCTTCCGAAGAACGCCTCACGCGTGCGTCTCCACAACCGTTGCGAGATCACGGGCCGTCCCAAAGGCTACATGCGCCAGTTCGGAATCTCAAGGATCCAGTTCCGCGAGATGGCTTCGGCCGGTCTGATTCCGGGAGTAAAGAAGGCAAGCTGGTGATCCACAGGGTCACCGGCGGCCTCCGCCCCGGCACCGCTCGCCACCAAGTGGCACCAACATCGAACATACAGTGAGTTTTAAATATTGTTCAGTATATCTGAATCAATTTAATCAACAAAAAAATGACTGATCCAATAGCAGATTATCTGACCAGACTTAGGAACGCCATCATGGCAGGCCACCGCGTCGTGGAGATTCCTACGTCTAAAATGAAAAGGGAGATCACTAAGATCCTTTTCGACCAGGGCTATATCCTGAACTACAAGTTCGAGGATGCAAACGCCCCCAAAGGCACCATCAAGATTGCCTTGAAGTATGATCCGGTTGACAAAGTGTGCGCCATCAAGAACCTGCACCGCATCTCGCGTCCGGGTCTTCGCCAGTACACCGGTTACAAAGATATGCCCCGTGTGCTCAACGGCCTCGGCATCGCGATCCTCTCGACTTCGCAGGGCGTGATGACCAACAAGGAAGCCAAAGAGCGTAAGATCGGCGGCGAAGTATTGTGTTACGTTTATTAATAGGAGGAGGTATCATGTCAAGAATAGGTAAAGCACCGATTGAAATACCTGCCGGCGTAACCGTACAGGTAAAGGACCACACTGTGACTGTGAAGGGTCCAAAAGGAGAACTCACTCAGGAAATCAATCCCGACATCGAGGTAAAGGTTGAGGATGGCCACGTGCTCGTGACACGTCCCGACGACGAGCGTGAGCACCGCGCAATGCACGGTCTCTACCGCGCTCTCATCCACAACATGGTTGTCGGCGTTTCTGAAGGTTACAAGAAAGAGATGGAACTCGTCGGAGTCGGCTACCGTGCCACTGCAACCGGCCAGGTGCTCGAACTCGCACTGGGTTACTCTCACGCTATCTTCATCAAACTTCCCAAGGAAATCAAGGTTGAAGCCAAGACCGAGCGTAACAAGAACCCGCTCATCCTTCTCGAAAGCAGCGACAAGCAGCTTCTCGGCCAGGTGTGCGCAAAGATCCGTTCGCTCCGCAAGCCCGAGCCTTACAAGGGTAAAGGTATCAAGTTTGTAGGCGAGATTATCCGCCGCAAGTCAGGAAAGTCGGCTAACGCCAAATAAAAACTAAGGAATTATGGTATCCAAGATAGCAAGAAGAAATAAAATCAAAACCCGCATCCGCGGTAAAATCTCCGGTACCGCAGCACGTCCCCGCATGAGCGTCTTCCGCTCGAACAAGGCAATCTACGTGCAGGTGATCGATGACCTGAGCGGCAGCACACTCGCTGCAGCTTCTTCAAAGGGCATCCAGGAGGGAACAAAGGTCGAGATCGCCGCTAAGGTAGGCGAGGAGATCGCAAAGAAAGCTGTTGAGAAAGGTATCACCGAGGTCGTGTTCGACCGTAACGGTTACCTCTATCACGGTCGTGTTAAATCATTGGCTGACGCAGCCCGCAAGGCCGGTCTTAAATTTTAAAAGGAATCATGGCAAAGAACAATAAGGTAAAATCCACAAATGATCTTGAATTGCAGGACCGCCTTGTAGCCATCAACCGTGTGACCAAGGTCACCAAGGGTGGTCGCGCTTTCAGCTTCGCCGCCATCGTGGTGGTAGGTAACGGCGACGGCGTGATCGGCTGGGGTCTCGGCAAAGCCAATGAGGTGACAGCAGCCATCGCCAAGGGCGTTGAGACTGCGAAGAAGAATCTTATCAAGGTGCCGGTACACAAGGGCACAATTCCCCACGAGGTGGCAGCCAAGTTCGGCGGCTCACGCATCTTCCTCAAGCCCGCTTCGGAGGGTACCGGAGTAAAGGCCGGTGGTGCAATGCGTGCCGTTCTGGAGAGCGTCGGTATCACTGACGTGCTCGCCAAGTCAAAAGGCTCGTCCAACCCCCACAACCTCGTCAAGGCGACTATCGCCGCTCTCGACGAGCTCCGCAGCCCGGCGCAGGTAGCGCAGAACCGCGGCGTGAGCGTGGAAAAAGTGTTTAACGGCAAATAATCAAAGAGATGGCTAAGATTCAAATCACTCAGATCAAGAGCCGTATCAACGCGCCCAAGGTTCAGAAGCTGACCCTTGACGCGCTCGGCATCCACAAAATGAACCAGACCGTGGTCAAGGAGGATACTCCCGACATCATGGGTATGGTCAAGAGGGTTCATCATTTAGTTAAAGTGACTAAACTCTAAAGCAGATTCAGAACAATGGAATTACATAATTTACAGCCTGCCGTCGGCAGCAACAAGAAATGCAAGAGAATAGGCCGCGGTACCGGTTCGGGCTACGGCGGAACTTCGACCCGCGGTCACAAGGGTGCGAAATCACGCTCGGGCTACAAGCACAAAGTAGGTTTCGAGGGTGGTCAGATGCCGCTCCAGCGCCGCGTGCCGAAATTCGGCTTCAAGAACATCAACCGCGTGGAGTACAAGGCCATCAACCTTGACGCTCTCGAAGCTCTCGCTGCAGCAGGCGCCACCAAGGTGACTGTCGAGGACCTCCGCAACGCAGGTCTCGTTTCGAAGAACGCCCTTGTCAAGATTCTCGCGAACGGCACTATCAGCCACGCTCTCGAGGTCGAGGCAAACGGTTTCTCGAAAGCAGCCGAGGCTGCCATCACGGCCGCCGGTGGTTCTGTAGTAAAAAAATAACTGATACACAATGGGATTTACAAAAACGATTAAAAATATCTGGAGCGTAGAGGATCTCCGCAAGCGAATCGGCATCACGCTGCTGCTTGTGATCATCTACCGCTTCGGGTGCTACGTGGTCTTGCCGGGTATCAATCCCGACGAGCTGCTGGCATTGAAGAATTTCACTGCCGACGGGTTGATGCAACTCCTCGACATGTTCTCGGGTGGTGCCTTCTCACAGGCATCGATCTTCGCGCTTGGTATCATGCCCTATATCACGGCATCGATCGTGATACAGCTTCTTGGCATGGTGCTCCCTGCATTCCAGAAGATGCAGCGTGAGGGCGAGAGCGGCCGAATGAAGCTCAACCAGTATACCCGTTATCTGACAGTGCTGATTCTCGTGCTGCAGGGTCCGGCTTATCTGATGAATCTCAAGTATCAGGTTCAGGCAGCCGGAGGCCACGTGGAATTAGGTGTCTGGACCATAGCGTTCATGACGATTGTCCTTGCAGCAGGCTCCATGTTCATCATGTGGCTCGGCGAGCGTATCGACCAGAAGGGTGTAGGCAACGGTATCTCGTTCATCATCCTTATCGGTATCATCGCCCGTCTGCCCGAGGCTTTCGTTCAGGAATTCACCGGTCGTCTCATGAACTCGCAGGGTGGTGGCCTCGTGCTCTTCCTCGTTGAGATCGTGATTCTTCTCGCTGTCATCGCCGGTGCGGTCTTGCTCGTGCAGGGTACCCGCAACGTTCCGGTGCAGTATGCCAAGAAGGTGGTCGGCAACAAGCAGTATGGTGGCGCGCGCCAGTTCATTCCCCTCAAGGTGAATGCTGCAGGTGTGATGCCTATCATCTTCGCGCAGGCCATCATGTTCATCCCTGTAACACTCGTCGGATTCAGCACTGAGCAGACCGGTTTCTTCGGCGCTCTCACCGACATGTACGGCTTCTGGTACAACCTCATCTACTTCCTGATGATCGTTGCGTTCACATACTTCTACACCGCAATCACAGTGCGCCCCGCCCAGATGGCCGAGGACATGAAGCGCAACAACGGCTTCATCCCCGGTATCAAGCCCGGCAAGCCCACCGTTGATTATCTGGATTCAATCATGTCGCGCATCACTCTGCCCGGCTCGATTTTCCTCGGTATCGTGGCTATCCTGCCCGCTATCGCTCATGTATGTGGACTCAACCGCAGCTTCGCTTCGTTCTTCGGCGGTACGTCGCTGCTCATCCTCGTGGGTGTGATCCTTGACACTCTCCGCATTGTGGAAGGTCACCTGATCATGCACAAGTATGACGGTCTGATGAAGCACGGACGCATCAAGGGACGTTCATCCGGCAGCAGTGCCTTTTAACAGAAGTGATTTTTCAGTCGTAAGATGATTTTTATCAAGACACCTGAAGAGATAGAGCTGACACGCGCGGCATGCGACCTCGTAAGCCGCACGCTCGGCGAGGTGGCGAAATGGGTGAAGCCCGGCGTCACCACTCTTAAACTCGATACGATCGCAAGGGAGTTTATCCTCGACAACGGGGGTAAACCCGCTTGCCTCGGTTATCATGGATTTCCCGGCACACTCTGCATCGAGGTCAACGAGACCGTGGTGCATGGCTTCCCCTCGAACTATACCCTCCGTGAGGGTGACATAGTAGGAACAGACTGTGTGACGGAACTCAACGGCTTCAACGGCGACAGCTGCTACACGTTCGCTGTCGGCGAGGTTGATGAGAAGACAAAGGCATTGCTCACCACCACGCGCGAATCGCTCTACAAGGGCATCGAGGCCGCCAAGGCCGGCAAGCGTATCGGTGACATATCGAATGCCGTGCAGACATACGTGGAGCGACGCGGTTACAGCGTGGTCCGCGAGATGTGCGGTCATGGAATCGGCAAGAGCATGCACGAGGATCCCGAGGTGCCCAACTACGGACGCCGCGGAATCGGTCCGGTGCTCAAACCCGGCATGACCATCTGCATAGAACCGATGATCAACCTCGGAAGCAAGAATATCGTCATAGCGCAGAACGGCTGGGAGTGCCGCACACGCGACCGCAAGCCGTCGGCCCACTATGAGCACACGATACTCATAACCGATGACGTACCCGAGATTCTGACCACCTTCGACTACATCGAGGCGGCGCTTCAGGAGAACAGGTGACAATCAAACAAACAACAGAAAAACCTACAGAGTCAAAATGGCAAAACAGGCAGCAATCGAACAAGACGGTGTGATTCTCGAAGCATTGTCGAATGCAATGTTCAAGGTCGAGCTTGAGAACGGGCATGAAATCACAGCCCACATCTCAGGCAAGATGAGAATGCACTACATCAAGATTCTTCCCGGCGACAAGGTAAAGGTAGAGATGTCTCCCTACGACCTGAGCAAGGGCAGGATTTCATTCAGATACAAATAAAACAAAACTCGATATGAAAGTTAGAGCATCCGTAAAAAAGCGCACTCCCGACAGCAAAATCGTACGCCGGAAGGGTAGATTATACGTAATCAACAAGAAAAATCCAAAATTTAAAACACGTCAAGGATAATTTTATTACCTTTGCAAAAAAATTCTAAGCAAGCAATATGGCAGTAAGAATTGTCGGCGTAGATTTGCCGCAGAACAAAAGAGGAGAGATCGCGCTGACCTACATCTACGGAATCGGTCGCAGCGCAGCCAAAACCGTCCTGGACAAGGCCGGCGTGGATGGCGACATCAAAGTGAAGGACTGGACAGACGATCAGGCAGCCGCCGTTCGTGAGGTTATCCAGCGTGACTACAAGGTGGAGGGTGACCTTCGCACCGAGATTCAGCTCAACATCAAGCGACTGATGGATATCGGCTGCTACCGTGGCATCCGTCACCGTCTCGGACTTCCCGTGCGTGGCCAGAGCACCAAGAACAACGCCCGCACACGCAAGGGACGCAAGAAAACAGTCGCTAACAAGAAGAAAGCTACTAAATAACAAAATAAAGTATGGCAAAAAAGACAGTCGCAGCAAAAAAGAGGAATGTCAAGGTTGGTGCAAGTGGCCAGCTGCATGTGCATAGCTCTTTCAACAACATCATTGTGTGTCTTGCCAACGAGGAGGGTCAGGTCATCTCCTGGTCGTCTGCGGGCAAGATGGGCTTCAGAGGCTCCAAGAAGAACACTCCCTACGCAGCCCAGATGGCAGCGCAGGATTGCGCCAAGGTTGCATATGACCTCGGCCTGCGCAAAGTAAAGGCTTACGTGAAGGGTCCGGGCAACGGTCGTGAGGCCGCTATCCGTTTCGTTCACCAGAGCGGCATCGAGGTAACGGAGATCGTAGACGTGACTCCGCTTCCGCACAACGGTTGCCGTCCTCCCAAGAGAAGAAGAGTCTAACCGGAATTTTTTCAAAGATACAGTTATTCTGAAATTATAGTCCGGAACGAGTTGTCCTGAATGCGAAAGACCGTCACTTGCACTTTCTCTCGACGGTCGCGGCTGCGCTAAGGGACATTCTCAGCGGATAAGCAAAAAGAAAGAAAATAATGGCAAGATACACAGGACCAAAAACAAAAATCGCGCGTAAGTTCGGCGAGCCTATTTTCGGCGAGGACAAGGTTTTTGCAAAAAGAAACTATCCCCCGGGACAGCATGGCCAGAACCGCCGCAAGAAAACTTCTGAGTATGGCACTCAGCTGCGCGAGAAGCAGAAAGCAAAATACACCTACGGCGTGCTTGAGCGTCAGTTCCGCAATCTCTTCGAGAAGGCCGAGCGCACCAAGGGCATTACCGGTGAGGTTCTTCTCCAGCTTCTGGAGAGCCGTCTGGACAACGTTGTATACCGTCTCGGTCTCGCACCCAGCCGCCCCGCCGCACGCCAGCTCGTGCTCCACAAGCACATCAATGTCAACGGCAAGAACGTGAACATTCCTTCGTATCGCGTTATGCCCGGCGATGTGGTCACTGTCCGTGAGAAATCGAAATCGCTTGAGGTTATCGCCGACTGCGTGGCAGGTTTCAACCACAGCAAATATCCCTGGATCGAGTGGGACAACTCTATCATGGGCGGCAAGTTCCTTCACATGCCGCAGCGTGAGGACATCCCCGAGACAATCAAGGAGCAGCTTATCGTCGAGCTCTATTCTAAATAATAAACACTAAGATACCCATGCCAATTTTAGCATTTCAGAAACCCGACAAGGTCATCATGCTTGAGGCCGACAACTCGTTCGGAAAGTTCGAGTTCCGTCCCCTTGAGCCGGGTTACGGCCAGACCATCGGCAACGCTCTGAGACGAATTCTTCTTTCGTCGCTCGGAGGTTTTGCCATCAACTCCATCCGCATCAGCGGTGTGGCTCATGAGCTGGACACGATTCCCGGTGTTAAGGAAGATGTAACCAACATCATCCTCAACCTCAAGCAGATCCGGTTCAAGCAGGTGACCGAGGACCACAACGCCGAGTCCGCTACGGTCAAAGTGGAGGGAACAGATGTGTTTACGGCTGGTGACTTAGGCAAGGTTCTCTCGGGATTCGAGGTTCTCAATCCCGAACTGGTAATTTGTCACCTCGACCCGGACCAGGGCTTCGAGATGGAATACTCCATCAACAAGGGCCGCGGCTGGGTGCCGGCTGACGAGAACCGCGAGATGCTCGCGGGCGCCAGCGCCAACACGATTGCAATCGACTCCATCTACACTCCTGTAAAGAACGTGAAGTATGCTGTCGAGAACTATCGTGTGGAGCAGAAGACCGACTATGAGAAACTTCTGATTGAGGTCACCACCGACGGCTCGATTCTGCCCAAGGACGCGCTCAAGGAGGCTGCCAAGATCCTCATCCAGCATTTCATGATGTTCAGCGATGAGAAGATCACTCTCGAGACTCCGCAGGAGGACACTCCCGAGGAGTTCGACGAGGAGGTACTCCACATGCGCCAGCTCCTGAAGAGCAAGCTCGTCGACCTGGATCTCTCCGTCCGCGCGCTCAACTGTCTGAAGAGCGCGGAGGTCGAGACTCTCGGCGAACTGGTTGTCTTCAACAAGAACGACCTGCTCAAGTTCAAAAACTTCGGAAAGAAGTCTCTCTCGGAGCTCGACGAGCTGCTTGAGAAATACAATCTTTCCTTTGGAATGGATATTTCGAAATATAAATTAGACAAAGACTAAATCGCACAATGAGACATAATAAGAAATTCAATCACCTGAGCCGCAAGAAGGGACACCGCGAGGCGCTTCTGTCCAACCTGGCGATTTCTCTTATCATGCATAAGAGAATCTTCACCACTGTGGCGAAGGCCAAGGCATTGCGCGTCTATGCCGAGCCGCTCATCACACGTTCCAAGAGCGACGACACCTCTAACCGTCGTCTCGTCTTCAGCTATCTCCAGAACAAGGAGGCTGTAAAGGAGCTCTTCGGTGTGATTTCTGAGAAAGTCGCAACCCGCCCCGGCGGTTACCTGCGCATCCTCAAGACAGGTCACCGTCTCGGTGACAACGCTGAGATGGCCATGATCGAGTTCGTTGACTTCAACGAGAACGCTCTTGCCGAGGCTGAGACCAAGAAGGCTGGCCGCACCCGCCGCTCACGTTCCAAGAAGGCTGCTCCCGCTGCCGAGGCTCCCAAGGCTGAGGCTCCCGCAGCTGAGGCTGAGGCTCCTGCAGCTGAGTAATAAGACACGTATATTACCCGATAAAATAAAGGTTCCGCCGAAAGGCGGAACCTTTATTTTATTACAGAAGAACCTTTATTTTATTACAGAATCGGAGACACGAGCCGTACTATCGACTCCATGGTGCGCTGAAGCACGGGGCGCGTGTGCCATGTGGCGTAGGTCAGCTTGGTGCATTGGCCCATGTCGCGGAAGAATATCTCGCGCATGCGGCTGTTGATCTCCTTGTCGTAGATGAAAAGGTTGCACTCGAAATTGTTCTCGAAACTGCGGAAGTCGAAGTTGGTTGAGCCGGCGGTCACAATGTTGTCGTCGATAATCATACCCTTGGCATGAAGCATTCCCGGGTTATAAAGATAGACCTTGATACCGGCCTTCAGACACTGCGTGACATATGAGAAAGAAGCGAACTGGAGCATCCGCGAATCGCTACGGCGCGGAATCATGATGCGGACATCAATCTTGGACAGCGCAGCAGCCTCTAAAGCGTGCCTCAGAGCGTCTGTGGGCAGGAAGTAAGGGGTTTGTATATAAATGCTCCTTGTAGCCGACGAGATGGCCTTCAGAAAGCACAGGGCGAGGTTGTCCCACTGCGACAGCGGGCCGGATGTGACAAGCTGCATGCCGACGGTGTTTGTAAAATCCACCTCCGGAGTCTTCGGGTAGCGCATGGGATGTTCCTGATTGCGGAAATTCCAGTCGACGACAAACGAGAAAAGCAGAGACTCTACAATGTCACCCTCGACGCGGAAATGCGTGTCGCGCCATCCCCAGCCTTTCGATGCGCTCTTAACGTAACGGTCGGCGATGTTCATGCCCCCGATGTACCCTATGCGCTCATCGATTATTACAATCTTGCGGTGGTTGCGCCAGTTCACACGGTTGGCGAACTGAGGGAAAGTCACCTTGAAGAAGGGGTGAGTCTCGACACCGGCTCGGTTCATCATCTTGAAGAACTTGTTGCGCACCGAGAAACTGCCCACATGGTCATAGATTACCTTGACATCGACTCCTTCGCGGGCCTTGCGCATAAGTATCTCCGCTATCTCATGCCCCAGTGTATCATCAAGAAAGATGTAATATTGCAAGTAGATGGATCGTCTGGCCTCGCGGAGGTCTTTTTTCAGGGCCGTGAACTTGTCCTCGCCTGTGGTGAAGATTTCCATCAGGTTGTTGACCGTATAGAACGACGATGACAGGTTGCGTGCGAGTTTCACAAGGTTGCGGTCGGCACGCGAGAGGTTCTGCGAGTCGAGGTTGACATGCCGGGGGGCCATGGTAGTCATGATCTTCCGCTTGTTCATGCGCGAGATCATATGCTGCCCCCGTAGGCTCCGGCCAAAGAAGATGTAGAAAATCAGTCCGACGCCGGGGAGGAAAATCAGAGCGAGAACCCACGCCAACGATCGGATAGGGTTCCGGTTCTCCTTTAAGATGACGATGACGCAGCTGAGAATCGTTATCGCGTAAACTATGAACAAGATGAGATTGACCCACCAGTTGACTGTTCCCATAATCCTTCTTTTAGTTACTTACCGGGATTTTGCTTGAGATATTCGCGTGCCGTCAGTTCAAGTTCGGCATACCATTCCTCGCCGAACTTTGCCGTCAGCGGCCCCTTAAGGAACTCATACGCACGCACTCCGAGTTTGCGCCCGAGCGTCTCGGCAGGACGGCAAATCTTCCATCTGTGCATGTTGACGGCTGTGAATCCGTCATATTCCTTGAGACGGACCGGATAGAGACGGCACGAAATTGGCTTGACATCGGCAATGCGTCCTTCGCGGAAAGCCTTTTCAAGCGCACAGAGGCACTTGCCCCCCGGTGCGTAGCATGTGAAAACGCAGTCGCGGCCATCGACAATCTGAGTCACAAGGTCGCCGTCGGGGTCGGTGTAGGATACTCCGGAGTCGCGAATTTCCTGCAGCGCACGCGGCAGAAGGTCTTCCTCGACATCAGGAAGAACCTCACTTATCCGTTCCGACTCACCGGGAGACAGGGGTGCGCCCGCGTCACCCTCTATGCAGCAGGCCCCGAGACATGCGTCGAGGTCGCAGACAAAATAACGCTCAATAAGGTCGAGCGAGACCAATGTATGCTGAATCTGTAACATGTTTTCAATTGCTCGTTAATGTTGTGAATGATACAAGACGGTCAGCCCTCGCGCCCGGAGGACGGAAATATATCGCCACGCCATATTCATTGCCTGTCTCGAACTTGTTGCCTTCGATCGGAGCCGGAACAGGCGTGTCAGTGCTCATGCGCCGCTTCACCACGTATTGATAGTTGTACGCGCCCTGCTTTACGGGAATCTCCGCTGTGTATACCCCCTTGGCACGGTCGTAGGTCATGCGGTTGTAGTCGTTGTAAAGGCCGTGTGTGAACTCGCCGTCAACATACACTTCCGAGTCCATTATCTCCGGCATATCGAGCAGGAAGTGAACCGTGATGTAGTCCGCGCCGATGCTTGAATCGGTGGCGTTGTACTCGTGGACCATGAATCGGCCATGCTGCGTGCGGTCAAAGCTGTACTGGGCCGACGCACGGCTTGCGTCCGGCTTGAGCCATACATGGTAATTGCTGCCCATGTACCGCAGCGAATCTACATGCATGCCGGGGAAATTGTTGCTCACCGATTCAAAACGGCGGTATTCGTTGCCGGCCGGGAAAATGAGCTCATTCAGATGTTCGTAGACAATCCGGCTGCCATCCACGCGCAACGGTGAGGGCACGAATCTACGGGTGTTGTCGCGCATGTTCTGCGAGACCTCCACAAGAAAGTCCTGATAAGGATTGACATTGCCCAGCCCCTGCGATTCCACAGCAAACTCTACTTGCTGGTATTCCCCGTTTACGCCACGGTCAGTGCGCGTGGTCACACCGCCGTCAATGCGGAGCACATTCTCCGAGACCTGAAAACGGGTCTGGAGCAGCGTAACGTCCGGATCATCGGGGTCATATACCTGCAACAGATAATTCCCGGAATGAAGAATCTGCATGTCATCGTTAGGCAATGCTATGAGATAATTCACATAATGCACGAACGTGGCAGATGAGAAGGCGAAATCCTCGATACGGGCAGAGTTGAAGCCGGAGATGTATTCAGATTCCACCAGTCGCGACGGCTGCCAGTCGGCATTGCAGTGTATCAGACGGTATTCGAGATAGCTGTTATCCTCGCCGATTTCGTCGAAAGAGATGAGAATGCGGTCGTTGGTGCCGAGACGGATTACCGGAGGCGACATGAAGTTGTCTTCGACCTCAGTCTTGAGCGTGCGGAACTGTCGGGAGAATATTTTTGTAGCTGTATCGGTGTCGGCCACACAGCGCAGAGCCGGTATGACCGACATCATAATGAGCAGTGAAGTAAGTGCAGTCTTTACCATACAATCGGGGTTTTGCCATGGGCTGTGAGATATTCGTTGGCACGCGAGAAATGATGGTTCCCGAAGAATCCACGGTGAGCCGATAGAGGGGAGGGGTGGACCGAAGTGAGCACAAGGTGCCTGTTGCGGTCAATAAACGCACCTTTGCGGATAGCGTCGGAACCCCAGAGAATAAAGACGAGATTCTCGCGCTCGGTGGCAAGTTTTCGCACGGCAGCGTCAGTGAGCCGTTCCCAGCCGATGCCGGAGTGGGATTTAGGGGTATGCTCACGCACGGTGAGCGACGAATTGAGCAGCAGCACACCCTGACGTGCCCATCGCGACAGATCTCCGTTCTCAGGAAAGGGTGCGCCGGTGTCGTCGCAGACTTCCTTGAAGATGTTGCGCAGGGATGGGGGCATATCGATACCCGGATTGACCGAGAAGCAGAGGCCGTTGGCCTGTCCGGGACCATGATAAGGGTCCTGACCGATTATCACAACCTTTGTCTCATTGAAAGGCGAGGCATCGAAAGCCGCGAAAATCTGCGCGGCGGGTGGATATACGCGCACGCCCGGGTTGGAATACTCTGAGCGCACGCGGTCGGTCAGGTCCTTGAAATAAGGAGCGTTGAATTCATCGGCGAGAGCCACGCCCCACTGGGGATCGATACGAACATTCATAAAATTTTTCTTCAAAGATAGTGATAAAATTCGAAAAAAACATTAACTTTGCAATCAAATGCACCTGAAGGTCATGAATGACGCGGGTGCAGACATAACAAGTTCCCATAGTTCAATGGATAGAATATCGGATTCCGGTTCCGACGATTGGGGTTCGACTCCCCATGGGAATACCAACGCAAATTCTCAATTCTTTAGCTTATAATGAATTGAGAATTTTTTATTTTATATTATATTTCAAGCAATATAAAGTTAATGCGATGCCATGAATGAATTGCAAATAATACAAAGCAAAATTTATGAGTTCAGAGGTCAGAAAGTTATGCTCGACAGAGATCTCGCTGAGTTATATGGTGTTGAAACCAGAGTGCTGAATCAAGCAGTAAAGAGGAATTCAGAAAGATTTCCCGAAGACTTCATGTTTCAACTTTCAGATATTGAGGTCGAGATTTGGAAATCACAAATTGTGATGACCAATTCGGTGAAGATGGGATTGAGACGTAATCCCTATGCTTTTACTGAGCTTGGTGTGGCTATGCTTTCAAGCGTTCTCAAATCATCTATCGCAATTCAGGTCAATATCGGTATTATGAGAGCCTTTGTAGCCGTGCGCCAGATGGTAGGAGTGAATGACACCGTACTAAGACTGTCGACAATTGAAAAGAATTTTGAAGAACTCAAACAGGATTTGGAAGAGATATTTGCGGATTACAACGACATCAATGAGGATACCAGAATACAGCTGGAAGCCATTAACGTGACATTGGCGGAGCTGCAAAAGAAACCGGTGAGCAAATCTATTCCACGTATAGGTTTCAGAACCGATGATGATTAGGTACAAATAAAGGCATTGTGTGGGAATACAAAGCGAAAGGTGTGCGGATCGAAAGATCCGCACACCTTTTGACTTGTGGGTGGGTCGGGTTATTTGCGGGCGAGAATCAGGGCGGAGTAGGGGGCGAGAGTCATCTTGCCACCTTCGGTAGCGCCGAGGTCGCCGGCGGGGGAAATCTTGCCATCCTTGGCCACAATCATCCAGTTGCCTTTCTTGATGTTGACAGTCTGAGCCTCGGATGCTCCGTTGAACACAACCTTTATCTCATTCCACTCGTCGCCGTTGGCGTTGTTGAGCAGCGAATAAGAAATCAGGTTCGGAGTCTTGGCGGAATCAATCTTGTCAAACTTCAGATTCTTCGCGATGTCGGCAGCCGAAGTCATGCGGAAAGCCGGATGTGCCTTGCGCAATGCCGTCAGCCCCTTGTAATATTCGAACTGGTCGCGATACTTGGCCTTGTTCGACCAGTCGATAGCGTTGATCGAGTCCGGGCTGTTGTAGGAGTTGTGAACGCCCTGCTTGTCGCGGAATACCTCTTCGCCCGCAAACATGAAGGGAGTTCCCTGCGAAGTGAACACGATAGTCTGAGCCAATTTAGCGGCCGCGAGCATGTTCTCCTCCGGCTCTCCCGCCATCGACTTGTGCAGCTTGTCGGTCAGACAGAGGTCATCATGGCAAGACACATAGTTGACAATCATCTCGGGTGAGTCAGCATAAGCGAACTTCGAGTTGTTGCCCTTCTTGAAGTTGACCTGCGGATGATTTGTAGCGGCTACGATACCAATCTTGACAGTCTCCTCCAGTCCCGGTTTTCCGGTTGCGAAACCACGGTCGGCGGCGTTGGTATAGTGACCCTTCACGGCGTCGCGGATATCATCGGAAAAGACCGCTATGTCGGTCATCTTGCTGACATTCTCTTTGAGCGCGCGGCGTTCGGTCTGCAAGGGGGAGTCCCCGGCAGTCCAGCCCTCGCCATATACGAAGACCGAAGGATTGATTTTCTTAAGCTCTGCTGCAACCTGATTCATGGTCTCCGTGTCATGGATAGCCATGAGGTCGAAACGGAAACCATCTATATGATACTCATTCACCCAGTATTTTACAGAGTTGATGATGTAGTCGCGCATCTGCTGAAGGTCCGAGGCGGTCTCGTTGCCGCAACCCGAAGCGTCGGAATAACGTCCGTCATCCCAGTGGCGGTGATAGTAACCGGGAGCGGTCAGCTCGAAATTTGAGTCGTCGTTGGTGGCGGTGTGATTATACACAACGTCCATTACAACGCCGATTCCGGCATCATGCAGAGCCTTCACCATCTCCTTCATCTCACGTACACGTGTGGCCGGGTCAGAGGGGTTGGTCGAATAGCTGCCTTCGGGAGTGTTGTAGTTCAACGGGTCATAACCCCAGTTGTAGGTATTGTTCTGGAGATTCATCTCGTCGACTGAGTTGTAGTCATACGACGGCAGGATATGCACATGGGTTATGCCGAGTTCCTTGAGATGGTCGATGCCGGTCTTCATTCCCTCGGGCGAGGTGGTTCCTGTCTCGGTGAGCGCGAGGAACTTACCCTTGTTGGCTATGCCCGACGAGGGGTGCATCGACATGTCGCGATGGTGCATCTCATAAAGCATCACATCCGAGAAATTCTTCACCTCCGGACCCTTGTCGGTAGCCCAGCCGGCAGGATTGGTCGAGGCGAAATCGATGATCGCCGCGCGGTCGCCGTTCACTCCCACGGCTTTGGCCCATACGCCAGGAGTCTCCTTGAGCCATTTCCCATCGTTGTTGATCTGGAAAGTATAGAACTGCCCGTAGAGCTTTTCGGGAACAGAGACAGTCCATGTGCCAGTGGCAGCATCGAAGGTCATGGGGAGAATCTTGTAAGCCTCGCCGGTGTGGCCGTCGGTATAGAGGTTCACACGAGCTTCCTTGGCTTTAGGGCTCCACAGGCGGAAATGCGTTCCGGAATTGTCAACAGAAAGTTCGAGGTCATTGCCATTGTAAGTAGGCCAGCTTATGAACTGGGCGTCATAGGAGCTGTTGGTCTGCGCCACGGCAGCGGGCGCGAGACTGAAGGCGAGCATAGCGGCTGCCATAAATTTCAGAGTTCTTGATTTAGACATATTAAGGGTTATATTAAAAGTCCTGAAAATGCGGTATTTAGTAGTGCAAAGATAGGGTCTGAATCACAAAATTCCAAACATTTTTAGCTAAAAAATCACAAAATTCCGTTGATTTCGGGCTGATTTTTCACAAAATTCCTGTGGATTCGGGGCGGTTTTTCACAAAATTCCCAATTGGCGGTGGCTGCGAGGTGCGGAATTGGGTCAGGATGCAGTGTCGAGACGCGGGGCACGAATCTGGGTCAGATGCGGGTCAGGACGCGGGGTATGAGATCGCGCTCCGTGTCGCCGAAGCGCACGCGGTATGACCGTGCCGCCGCGTCATAGCTCAGCACCGTGCCTCGGCCGAACACGCGATGCTCGACTGTCGTTCCGGGTGCCATCGTGGCGTTCTCACCCTCGCCAAGTTCATTGTTCAGCAGATTCACCATGTTGCGCGTGCCCTCAAACAATGACTTGTCGGGATTACCTTCCACCGTGAGCAACACTTCCGGAATCTCCGCGATGAACCGCGACGGATACTTCAACGCACCGTTGTCGTTCATGTAACCCTCTGCCTCCGTCAGATAGAGCATACGGCACGCACGCGTCACAGCCACATACATCAGCCGCCGTTCCTCCTCCTCGCCGTCGCGGCGACGCTCGCGGATGCTCCGGTGGTTCGGGAAAACTCCCTCTGTGAGTCCGGTGATGAACACTGTCGGGAACTCCAGACCCTTCGACTGGTGGATTGTCATCATGCGCACCTTGTCGGTATCGGTGGCTGCATCTACATTGGTATATAGCGATATTTCCTGAAGATAGGCGTCGAGGGCGCGGTCGTCATCCTCGTCACGCGACAGCTCGAACTCCTTCATAGAGTTGATAAGCTCGGCGATATTCTCCAATCGGTCTTCGCGCTCATCCATGCGGTACACGTCAGCCAGACGGCTGTCAACGAGCATCTTGTCCGTAAGTTCCGACACAGGCATCTGCGCCGACAGAGTACGCAGGGTGTCGATAAGGCCGATAAAGGCCCTGAGCTGCGGTTTGTTGAACTTCGGTGTGTCGATGGCGTGGCGCAGAGTTGCCATGAGAGGTTCTCCCTGGGCCTCGGCCATTTCACGGAGGTTTGCGAGCGACGTGCGCCCGAACTTGCGGGCCGGCAGATTTATGATACGCGTGAAGGCCATATCATCGGCATCCGAGGCCACCAAACGAAGGTATGAGATGACATCCTTAATCTCCTTGCGCTCGAAAAAGCGGACGCCGCCCCACACGCTGTACGGAATCTTGCGCCGCAGCAATATCTGCTCAAGATTACGAGAGAGGAAAGAACTTCGGTACAGAATGGCGAAGTCGCGTGCACGCTCGCCATGCTTCATGCCCTCCTCGATGGTGTCGGCTATGAACTCGGCCTCCTCCCGCTCCGAACGGGCGTGGCGGTACACCGCACGACGCTCGTTGAGCTTCATGGTGTAAAGTTCCTTTGGTACGCGGTTGCGGTTGTTGGCTATTATCGAGTTGGCAATCTCAAGAATATCGGGCGTGGAGCGGTAATTCTCGTTAAGAATCACATCGGTATGCGCCTTGAAGTCCACGAAAATCTTCGGGTTGCCGCCCCGCCACTCGTATATGGCCTGGTCAGGGTCGCCAACCACGAACAGGTTGCCGTGGCGCGAGGCGAGCAGATTGAGCAGCTTCCAGTCGTCGGCCGAGCAGTCTTGCACCTCATCGACCATGATGTAGTTGAGCTTGTCGGTCCAGTACTCACGCGCGTCGGCGAAATGATTCAGGATATATATCGTGAAATAAATCAGGTCATCGTAATCGAGCGCGTAATGCTTCAGCTGGAGCCGCATGTAGCGCACAAGCTCGTCGGGACATTCCGGCGAACTCGCCGGGAGCAGGTGCCGCTGTATGTACGCGTCGATATTGTAGCCTTTCAGAGCGGCTACTTTTGTCAGGAACCGTTCGGCTGTCAGCTTGCGGCGGTCCACTCCGAATTCCTCCATGGCCTGTTTGGCAAGCTGCTTGGCATCCTCCTCGTCAATCACCGTGAAGTTTTTCGGGTAGCCTATGCGGTATATCTCCCGTCGCAGGAACTTCACGCAGAAACTGTGGATAGTGCAGATGAAGTCGTTCACGCTGCCCCGGTCAACCATGCGGGCTATGCGGTGCTTCATCTCCTGAGCCGCCTTGTTGGTGAAGGTCAGACAGAGAATGTTGCCCGGAGATATTCCCAACTCATTCACAAGAAAGGCATAGCGGTGGGCCAATACTCGGGTCTTGCCCGAGCCTGCACCGGCCACCACGCGCACACGCCCCTCCGTTGCCTCCACGGCCTCGGTCTGACGCGCGTTCAGAGTAACTTTCTGCGGGGAGTCAGCCATACGTCAACAGGTCTCCAGATTGTCGGGTACAGTGAAAATGAACCGTGTGCCCTCCGGATGGGTCGAGTCCTTGCGGAGATCGCACGTGAGCAGCATGGCGATCATACGGCATACGTAAAGGCCATTCTTCTTGTCATCTACGAGGTCAGAAATCGATACCAGCGGATTGAAAAGGCGGGGAGTATCCTGCAATTCCGGCAGATAAGCCTCCGTGCAGATTGTGAAGCAGGTTTTCCCGTCGTTCATGCGCTCGCAGGCAAGGTCAAGGTTCGAGCCGGCCGGCGTACACTTCGACGCCTCCTCAAGCACGTGCGCCAACAGGTCGGTCAGACATTCCTTGTCGGTGTTTAGCCTGAAATCATCCTCAGGGCAGTTGAGGGTTATTCCCGAATCCTCGCCGAGATTCTCGTTTGCCTTCGACAGCGATTCGCGAAGCAGCCGGTCTACCGACACCTCGTGGATATGTTTCAGGCGGTCATTGTGGCCGACCATCGATATATACAGAAGGTCGTTCACGATGCTCTCCGTCATGAAAGTGGAGATCTCGTACTTCTTCTTGGGGCTCTTCCGGAAACGCTCAAGCCAGCTCTGATCAATAGAATTGTCATCAGTATCGGCATAGTCATAATATATGCTGCGGCGGATGCGGTTTCTCTCCGAAGCAAGATTGTCGACAATCTGCCCCATGTCGCGGGCATTTTTCTGATACTTGGTCCAGTTGAACAGCGACACTGCCAAGACGGCGGCAAGTATGATAAACATTACAATGACGAAAACCATGATGCGTCGTGTCGATGCAATCTCATCCTCACGGTTTTCGATCTCAAGCGCGGAGTTGCGCTCCTTGAGATCCATCAGGTCATACTTTATCTGGAGTTCCTTATACTTCTCCGATGCCTGGAGCTGGTTCAGCTCCGCAAGAATGGCATTATATTCTGTCAGAGCGTAAAGTTTTGTCTCGTCGTCGCCGGTATTCTCGGCTGCCTTGACGAGCATTTCGAGCGTCTGGCGCTTCAGAGCCAATGCCGGGTCGCTCTCTAACAGCTGTTTCAGATAAGGTATAGCCGCCGTATAATCTTCAGTGGCCATATAGTAATGGGCATGAATCCGGGCATGGGTGTCAAAATCCTTCTTTACATCAGGGTTTGATTCAGATAGCTTGACGCATTTGGCATAGATTCTTTCAGCCTCTCCCGGAGCGAGAGCCTCGAAATTACGCAGCATACGGCGGTAGGAAACGTAACGGCTTATGTCGTAGCTCCGGTATTCACGGCCCAGCGCGTCATACTTCTTCTCCAGACCATCAATGACCTGTTGCAACTTACGGTCGGCAGCCACGGCCTTCTGCTGGTCACCTGCATCAGAATAGATGTTGGCTGCCTCTGCATATACTATGTTGGGAATGGCATAGAGCGAGAATTCGGTCGAGGTGGTCATCTCCACGAGCCGTTGCAGATACTCCTTGAGCATGTCGCCAGTGGCATCGTTTCGCAGATACTCCACGAGAGTGAAGAGGTTCAAGGCCCGCTGATACTTGTCGGTTTTCTTGCGGCCATCATCATACTTTGCGATGATTGCCGTGATTTCCTTCTGGCGTTCCGCTTCCGGCAGATTTCGTGCCTTGAGCGTGATACGCTTCATTTTCAGAAACAGCTCTGTCTCCTTCTGTTCATCCGAAACGGGTAGTTTACGCACCGCATCCTCGATTTTAGCCAGGTCCTTGTCGTCGCGGACTGATGCCGTGGCCTGACGGCATATATCAAGCTGTGCGAGCACATCGCCGGCGCGATCCGCTACATTATAAAGCTCGTCGCAGACCTTAGGCTGATCCTTGCGAGGGGAGAGGTCGAATATGTCATAAAGAGGCTGTCTAACAAGTTTAGGCAGCCTCTCTTTTGTGTGGTTCATCAACAAAA
>OFFD01000318.1_pt1 | contig 42696 bp, 32 predicted proteins | sample 1521291 | NCBI WGS metagenome assembly OFFD01 (sample SAMEA3504103, study PRJEB24116) | mouse gut metagenome | biome: mouse gut; feature: mouse-associated habitat; material: faeces | place: Denmark | collected 2011 | reverse complement strand
GGTCAAATGTTAAAAACGAAGCGGCTAAAACGTCTTAAAAATGTCATGTGCTATGCAATTCGATATTAAATTTTTATTCTAAAATAGCAGTATTATTTTCTGTAAGAAACTTGTCGGCTTCAAGTTTTACTTTAGTAAGTCCATCTAAAATATCCGGTTTGTTTTCTACAGTCTCAGCTTCATATAAATACATAGGCCGATTAAGCTTCTTAAAGAATATCAGTTCATCCATACAATATTTTGAAGCAACACTTAATTTAGTTTGAATAAACAATAGAGCCGAAGATTGTCTTAATCTTTCATAGAGTACATTAAACGTGTCATCATTTTGTTTCTCTCTTTGCAACATTTCAGCATCATTTATCCAGTCGACATATACGACTAATCCTTGTCTATTAAGAATATCTTTAGTCAGGAGTAATTCTGTCTGCCGGCCGTAACTATGCGACAGAAACACATCAAATTTTTTATGTAAGATTTGTTGTTTTTCAAAAATCAATTGAAGTAGGACAGAGGGACTTTCGGCAATTTTATGCTCTGCTGTAGTTGTTAGTTTTTTCCGACCTTTACGCTTACGAGTTAGACGAGGATTTAGGCCAAATCTAACAAGGTAATTATATGCAAGCATTCTTAATTCATCGTTTTTTTCACACGCATTAATCCTTTGGAGAAAAATAATTGTTTCCTTGCACTTAAACTTTGCACACTCAAGAATTATAAGATATCGTGTATCTACATCAAGCGATTGTTGCTTTCGTTGGTAAAAATATAATTTTATGAGATTATTTACATACCTTGGAGTTATCGTTTGGAATTTCCTATGGCGTTCCGCCTCTATCTGCTTTATCTTACTCGCTTTATTTTTTCCAATACGAATAATTTTTGAACGTTCTTCTGATTTTTCATGTTCTTGTTCAATAGACGAATGGGCGTTAACTATTCGGGCTTTTGCTAGACAAGCTCTCGCCACAAAAAACACCAATTCTTTTGGTGGGACTGGTTTAACACCTTTCAAACCTTTCTTAACTCTATTCCTATACTCATCCATGCTGGCTTTGAAGAAGTTCCTCAATTCAATCCACAATCCTGGATAAGCTGTTTTAAACAATTCTAAAAAGTCTTCATCAGAAAATCCTTTAGGCATTACTTGTGCGACACGAGCAAGCGGAAATTTTAGTCTTTTCCTAAGTCTATTCATCTCACCAACCTTACGCCTCTGATGTTTTCCCATGAGTATCGTATATTAGAGATAAGAGAATATCAATACAGCCGTACCTAACAAGAGATAAAATGGTGTAGTTGAAAAGGAAACAAATCCTTTTATTACACCTATTATCTGTTCGTGGAAACTGCTCTTTGGAATACTGAATAATTCAGGCTGTCTTCCTCGTTTGATTTCTTTGATGAAATCATTACAGATTTTTTTGAATCTACGTTCTAATCCAAGGTAATAAGCATCAGTAAGTAACAACAAAAATGTTGGTATTGCGATTATGATGCACCTTTTTATCCCATCATAATCGGATAACGCAAAAACAGCAGTAAGAATAGCGACGGCACATGCTTTGCAATTAGCGCTATTTGTAGCCATTCGGGAGATTATTCCTTGCAACTGTTCAATGTACGCCAATACTCCAGGTTCACTAAATTTATTGTAATCATTCATAATAAATTTATTTTGTAAAATGGAATTTATCGTATCCTTTAGAATTATCAAAACTTCTCATACATCCATAAACAAGTCGTCGGCTGTGATTTGCGAATGGATATTATTCATCGAGTAGGAGTTCTTCACAAGTCCGGAACTTGTTATCATTGTCAGGGCGATACCTTTACGGGTCTTTGTCAACTGACGGAACAAGGTTACTTTATTACGTAGGTTCTCCATCTGTTTCTTGTCAATCATATATGGAGCTTCAGAATATTTTATTTCGCAAAGATTAATCACTTTGTCGCTTCGGTCAATCAAGAGGTCAATCTGCGCCCCGGGATGTTCATCATTGGCAGCTGTGCGCCATGAGTATTCGTTAGTGATAACCCCACTTATTCCAAGAGCCTTCTTTATCTGCTCCGAGTGCAAGAGACAGACCCTCTCGAAAGCCAGCCCACTCCATGAGTTAAAGACGGAAGTCATCTGTATCTTCGACCAATAATTGGCATCCGTATTCTTGCGACCTTCCATAAATTTGAAGTAGAATAGCGTGAAGTTATCAATAAGCTGATAGAGGGCATTCTTTGTCTTAGAGCCAATAGCTTGGTAACGGCGGATAAAACCGCAATTTTCTAAATCTTCCAGATACTTAGTAAGCAGGCCGCTGGTTGCGATATTAGCATTTTCTATTATCTCATCCCGTGTCATCCCAATTTTCTTTTTCGCTAAGACGGTGATGATTTCGAGGTATGCGTCAGGCTGTCTAAAGAGGGATGAATATAATTCCTTAAACTCATTCTTCAACTTGGGGTCTTTTCCAAAGAACAATGCGTCAATATTTTGCGGTAGGCTGAGCGATTTATTGAGCAATGACCAATAGAACGGGATGCCTCCAAATACCATATATGCCTCCATTATCTCTTGCCGCTCCAGAGGCAGATGAATACTCTTTGCATATAGTTCGCACTCATGCAAGTTGAAAGGCTGTAGATGAATTTGATTGTTTAATCTGTTATGTAGCCCACCTCTATTCTTCAGTATCTTTTTTACCATCCAAGAAGTGGCAGAGCCACAGACAACAAGAAGTATGTCTTTTCTCGCTGATGCCCAAGCATTCCAGAAATTCTCAAAGGCAGGCATAAAACTTGATTTAGGGGCATCCATCCAAGGCAATTCATCTAAGAACACAACCTTTTTACCATCCGGAAGCTCTTTGAGATACTGTTCAAGCATATAGAAAGCATCAATCCAGTTATTCGGTCTTGCAGTACTCTTATAGCCGTTGTCTTTCAGAGACAAATAGAATCTCTGAAGTTGTTCTTTCGTTGAGGCATTGGCCATTCCGGAGTAGGTAAACGCAAATTTATCTTGAAAGACCTCTCTCACAAGATAAGTCTTTCCGATTCTTCGGCGCCCGAAAATGGCAACAAACTTAGACTCGTCCGAATCGTAAGCCTGTTGGAGCTCCTGTATCTCTTTATTTCTTCCTATCAACATACGTATGGATTTAGACTGCAAAGATAATGAAAAAATGTATTGCGCTTCCAAATCTTGATATTCTTAGGAGATTTGGAAGCGTGACGCGTTATTAAGGCTTGCGCTATCCCATAGCTCGTTCTGCGTCATACTTCCAAATCTATGATTTCCAGGATGCATTTGGAAACTTGACGAGATAGCGTGGGATGATAATCGTAAATAACGGGATTCCACGAGAGTGTCAAACCTAATAGTTTTTACATACATTTGGCACCGTATGGGTAATAGAAGTCGGATTAGTTTGGTTCGGGCCATAATAATCCCCGTACATGAAATAGCGGAGGCGCAAGCCTGTCGGTATAAAAAATGTCTTGGCGCGGACCTTGATGTCAGTCCGCGCCAAGATATATGGGTTGACGTATGTTGATGCTTTACGTCAGTTACGCACGTGGTAGGAGATGAGGCCTTCCATCGGTGAGGCTATGACTTTGCCTACGTTGCAGTCGATGGCTGCTGCGGCTTCCTGGAGCACGTCGCGGAAGTGATAGGCAACGGAACCTACGAAGTTGACGGGCAGCGTCTTGTAGGCCATGTAGTGGGCCACGTTGCGTACGAAGAATGATTTGAATGAGTTGAGCACGAGACGGTGTATCGACGGTTCTTCGATATATTTTGCGAGGAACGGGGTCAGCGACGCGAGGAAACGGTTGGCTTCGGGGTTGCTGTACACGCGGCGTATCACGGTGTCCATGTCGAGGTCGTACTGCTCGCGGAATTTAAGACAAAGTTCCGGAGGAAGCTGTTTTTTGAACACATCGGAGATAAGTTGTCGGCCGAGCACGGCGCCGCTTCCTTCGTCGCCGAGGATATAGCCTAAGGGCGCTACCGAGTCGATGATTTTCTCTCCGTCGTAGAGGCATGAATTGGACCCGGTGCCGAGTATGCACGCTATGCCGGGCTGGCTGCCGCACAACGCTTTTGCCGCACCCGTCATATCGCTCTCCACGGCTATCACCGAGAACGGGAATGAGTTTTTCAGCGCCTTTTCGACCGCGCGGTTATATTCGCCGCCGCGGCATCCGGCTCCGTAGTAATAGATGCGTTCAATCTGTTCGAGGGGTATCTGGAATTGCGGAGCCACTTCGTCGGCCACGCGTTGCGACATCTCCTCGTAGGTGAGCATTACAGGGTTCATGCCTGTAGTGTTGAACTCCATGATTTTCTCTGTCTTTTCGAGCAGGCACCATTTGATGCCACTGCTTCCGCCATCTGCGATAAGTATCATATTCAATCAGTTTTTTGTTGTTTTCTCTCATTTGACGGCTATCACCGGTAGAGGTGGTAGCGCTCTTTAGTGTAGTTGAACCGTTGTATGTCTTTGTTCCAAATCGGTAATATGGAATCTACTTTGTATTTGTTGCTGATGAGTTTCTCCCTGATTTTTTTACTTCCTACTACATTATCAAACATTTTAATATTATTTTTGTTTGCTGCCGTAGCAGTTAAAGGTGACTGCCGGGGATACATCGCGTGCAGTTCCTGCATGACATAAAACTGAACAGTTGTCAGTTGCGCCGAATCCGGGTCGGTCACGTATACCTCAACTCCTTTCACCGGCTGACCTTTGAATATCCCGTAGTATGGCGTATAGTGAACAGGCCTGAACTTCACGCCGGGCAATTCAAGCGCGTTAAGCCGTTGTGCAAGTTTCCCTGCGTCGTCAATCCAGGGTGCCGCAAAAGTTTTGAAGGGCAACGTGTATCCCACGCCTATCGAAATCCAGCCGAGTTCGCCGGCAATACCTGTGGCAGGGTAGTACAGGCAGGTCTGCTCCGACGGAATGTGCGGAGAGGGGAGCACCCAGGGCAGCCCGGTGCGGCTGTATGTCATGTCGCGGGTCCACCCGGTCATCGGTATGACTGTTAGTTTCAGTTTGTCGGCGCCTTTTATCAGCCCTTCCCCCTTGAGGTAGAGGGCGAGTTCGCCGGGAGTGAGACCGTAGAGATAGGGTATCGGATACTGGCTCACGAAAGATATGCAGTCGGGTTCGGTGAGCGGCCCTTCCACGCGTATTCCACCGAGAGGATTCGGCCTGTCGAGCACTACAAACTCTATGCCGGCCTCGGCGGCAGCCTCCATAGCCTTGCCCATGGTGGATATGAACGTGTATGAACGGCACCCGTTGTCCTGTATGTCATATACGAGCGCGTCGATGCCTTTGAGCATTTCGGGCGTCGGCTTTTTTGTCGCGCCGTAGATTGAATACACTTTGACTCCGGTGGCCGCGTCGGTCGATGTAGCCACACGTGCCCCGGCCGCCACATCGCCGCGTATGCCGTGTTCGGGAGCGAACATGGCCGCCAGTTCCACACCTTCGGCTGCCGCTAAAATATCAGGTGTGGCATTGAGCTGCTGGTCGACCCCTGTCGGATTGGTTATAAGCCCCACACGTTTGCCGCGTAGTGCCTCGAAGCCTGATTCGCGAAGTGTCACTATGCCCGGTTTTACCTGGGCCGACATCATGACCGACACGAGCATCAGTAGCAGTGATGTTAATCGCTTCATCGGAGATTATTTACGTTTTATGCCGAAGTCGGCGTTTATTTTGACCATATAGGCCACGACAATTGTAGCGACGCAGCAAATGATGGTCCATATAAAGAAATTCTGATAGCCGAGATGCTCCTGAAGCCAGCCCGCCGCCATGCCGGGAAACATCAGGCCGAGTGCCATGAATCCGGTGCATATCGCATAGTGGGAGGTAGCGTATTTGCCCTCTGAGAAGTAAATCAGATAAAGCATGTAGGCCGTGAACCCGAACCCGTAGCCGAACTGCTCGATGAATACGCAGCAGTTGATGAGAAACAGCGACGGGCTGTCGAGCTGGCTGAGCAGCACGAACGTCAGGCACGTCAGCGACATCGACCACGCCATGGGACGTATCCATTTTTTCAGTCCTCCCATAGCCGCTACGAATCCGCCGGCTATTCCTCCTATGATGAGTCCGATTATACCTACCGTGCCGTAGGTGATGCCCACCTGCAGTGTCGTCAGTCCGAGGCCGCCCTTGTCTACCGGGTCGAGCAGAAACGGGTTTATCATCTTGACAAGCTGTGCCTCGGGCAGGCGGTACAGGAGCATGAATGCAAGCGCGGTCCATATCCCGGGCTTTTTGAAAAATGTATAGAATGAGCCGATGAATTCGTTGAGTATGTCTTTTGCTTTCCGGTCAGGCATTCCGTGGTCCGAAGCAGGATGCGGCAATACGAAATGGTGATAGAAGGCAGCCCCGCAGAACAATGCCGACATCAGCCCGATTACTATAATCCACGCCAAAGGTATATTGCCCGTATGCAGCTCGATTACACCGGCAAGAGCTACCAATGCGCCTTGTGCGAAGAGCGTCGACAGGCGGTAGAATGTCGAGCGTATGCCCACGAAATATGATTGCTGGAATTCGGTCAGCGCAAGCATATAGAAGCCGTCGGCGGCTATATCGTGTGTAGCCGATGCAAACGCCATCAGCCAGAACATGGCAAGTGTCGCCGAAAAGAAGAATGAGGTCGGAAGCATGAACGCCACGCCCGCCAAAGCGATGCCTATGCACCACTGCATGGCGACAATCCACCAGCGCTTGGTCTTGAGAATATCTACAAACGGGCTCCATAGCGGTTTTATGACCCACGGCAGATAGAGCCACGCGGTGTAAAACGCTATGTCGGTGTTTGAGATACCCATTGCCTTATAGAGTATCACCGATACGGTCATGACCGTGACATTAGGCAGTCCCGAAATGAAATACAGGGTCGGAATCCAGTACCACGGATGCAGTTTCCCGGCGCCATTTTCCTGTTTTCCGTCCGGAATGGCCGCTTGCGGTGTATCTTTTGTGGGAATCTTATTCATAAGCTCTTGTGATGGTTGTAAGGGGATAGTAATGCCCCAGTATCTGTCGGAAATCGTACCCGGCCACGCTCATGGCGGCTGCGCCTATCTGGCAAAGCCCCACGCCGTGTCCCCAGCCTGCTCCCCGGAGCGTAAAGGTAGTGATTTTTTTGTCTCCGCCGGCTATTTCTTCCGACTTTTCTACTATAAAGGCCGACGAGTAGAGGTGCGACGGTGACAGCAGGCGGCGTATCTCGAGCTCTTTCCCTATAGTTTTGGTCAGTTTACTGCCAGTTATCTTCAACCGGCAGATACGTCCCGACGGGCCGCGCTGGAGCGGTGTGAGGTCGATGATGTCGCCGAAATCGAGTCCCGATTTGCGGCGTATCAGGTCGGATAGTTCGGTCGATGAGACTGTAACGCTCCATCGGTAGAAGTCGCTGGTCGATTGGTCGAAATTGTTAAGCACCATTCCGAGCAGGTCGGTGTCCGACGTGTTGCAGAATGCCTCCGGACGCGAGAGTATCCATTGCGCGGCGCCCTCTTCGGTAGTTAGGTCGGGCAGCGGTGATGCCGGAAGCGTGTCGCGGAACGATTTCAGGTAGGGATGCCGTTCGTTGTCCCAGCAAGTCGGAAATTCCTCGGTGGCTCCGCCGCAGCATTTCGAGAAACGTGCGTCGCATATTTCGCCGTCATGCATCAGCACGAGTCCTTCGGTCGCCTTCACGGCCTCGTCGGCAGCGGGTGTGGTAAGGCGCGTCACCCCCTGGTAGCGCTGACAATGGTCGTCGGCGCAGACATCGAAAAGCGTGTGGTCCTCCCGGTCGTACCATCGTATTATCTCGTCGCCGTCTACGCGCTCCTGCGGCTTCGTCTCGGTCGGGCGGCGTCCTATCTGACGCAATACCCAGCTGCGCGATATTACGGCATGCGCTTTCAGAAACTCTACGGGCGACGCGGCGTTCATCTCCGACGATATTACGCTGCGCAGATAGTCCTCCACGTCCACATGGTTGATTACCACAAGCATGCCGTTGTCTGGCACAAGCTCAACCGACCCGCGGAAGCGCTGCGACTGGCGCTGCTCCCAGTGGAAGCCTACACCGATGGTCACTCCTGCGACTTCAAAGACCGAATCATCCGATACCGGAGCTAGGAGCCGCGGTTCGCTGATTTCCGATATGCTGAAATGATGTGTGCCGGTCTCGGCGAAACCGGATATGAAGTTGATGTCGACTTCGGGTGCCGACATGAGTCCTACCGCGAGGACGGGACGTGTATTATTGCGTGTTGAGGTCATGTGTCAGTTCGTTGATTTCTGATTGACTGAAGCATAGCTGGGAGTAAATGCTTCTGATTGTATCGGTGGTGATGTTTTCGTAATCCTTAAGCCGCGGAGCCACGATGACGCCGGCCAGATCGATTGAGGCGGGACTTATAAGCATGCCCTCCTCGCCGTAGAAGTCTGGGCGGTGGCGCCGACGCGGTATGATTGTGATTTCCGGTGCGCCGTTTTCGCAGGTGCAGAATATGTTGACTTTCGGTTCGCTCTCCTCCCCCTCGCGTGGCAGGCAGTCCAAAACGGCGTCCACGCCATGCTGAGAGGCCATATCTCCGCTTAGTCTGATTACGCCGAACGGTAGCGCTGTCGTCCCGAACATCGGCAGCGCCGACCTCCTCACGGCCTGAAAGTGGAAATGATCGGGGGCGGAAGCTCCGCATGCCGGCCCGTTGTAGAATATGGCGAAGTCGGGCAGAAGCGGCGATAGCCGTGTCATGTCGGCGATGGCGCCGACTGTCGACTGCGGCCTGTGCTCCTTTGCTATGATTGTGAAGTGCTCCGGCAGGATAGGGAACGGGTTGACCAGAATGCGGTAATCCCGCCAGTCGATATGCTGTTGCTGCGACGGCCGGTTGGCGTCGCACAGGAAGCATCGCCTCGCCGCTATCGACGCTTTGTCGACTTTGGCGGCTGACGACTGTATGCGTGCCGGATTGTGCGACACGGTCACGCCGAACCCGTCGATGTCCATCTCCCGCGTCAGCACATTGTCAAGTGCGGCAAAACGTGCGGCAGCCTCGGGCCACATCTCCAACTGCCGCCTGAAAAAGTCGGTTACTTCATTTTGTGTCAACATGTCATTATGATGTCAAAAAAAGTTATTCGCGCGAATGTCCTCCGGAATTGTAGGGACGCACGGTCTGTGCGTCCGGAAAACGAGCATTGATTATCGACGTATTGTCGGACGCACAGACCGTGCATCCCTACTTCGTTGAATTTTGATTTTTACACACTTTACTCACTGTCCGTTTTTTGCTATGCGGGCTTCGACCTCCCAGGTGCGCAGGCGGTCCTTGTACAGGTTGTTGGCGTTGACACGCGCAATGTCGAGGTTGGAGTCGGAATTCCCCTCCCATCGGCGGCACAGATAGAGGGAGTCGTAGATGCGGCCTATGCGGTAATCGCGCGATATGGCAAGCCCCAGTGCGTAATCCTCCCCGTAGGAAGTGTTAGGCATACGGATTTCACGCAGCAGATTGGTGACGAAAGCACGCGGCGCACCCAGTCCGTTGATGCGAAGCGCATTGTTGCGCCCGTTGTCGTCGGTCCATTCGCGGTGGTCGATAAGTCCCGGCGGGAGCGGGTTGAGGTTGAAATCGGTAAGTTCGTACGACCCGATTACCATTCCGCAGTTCTCTTTGCGGAACGTGTCGACGATACGCTGCAGCGTGTCGTCGTTTTTGTAAAGGTCGTCGCTGTCGAGCTGTACGGCAAACCGGCCGCAGTGTGCCGAATTGACCCCCTCGTTCCAGCATCCGCCGATACCTAAGTCGGAAAATGCCGGGATAATGACTTTCAGGTTGTCATATCTGTCGGCAAGGCCGCGGAGCACGTCAGTCGTGCCGTCGGTTGAATGATTGTCGATTACGATGACATTGTATTTGAAATCAGCCGTCTGCGACAATGCGCTCTCCACGGCGTCGGCTATCGTTGACACGCGGTTGCGCACAGGTATTATCACCGATGCTTCCACGGGGAAATCACCGCTGTAGTCTGCCTCCTTGAAATGCGGCTCGAGGTAAGCCCCGATTTTTTTCAGATGGAGGGTGCATGCATCCTCCATCTCGAGCTGACGTGCGCGGTTGCGCGGGTCGACGTAATCAAACTGCTTTTCTCCCGACGTGCGCGTATCCGTCTCGACTGCGGTATATAGTGTCTCGGGTATATGCACGATGCCGGCGAGACGGCTCAGTGCCAGCCGCACGGCATACATCCCCGCGTACCGGTAATCGGCGTCGATTGTGTCGCAGGCCTCGCGCAGACGGCGCGTGTCAATCATGACGAGCGGACCGAAATCGAAATCGTCGCGCAGCGACCCTTTGAAGCAGTCTATTGTAGGCACCTGCTTTGTTTCGCCCGAGAGGGTGGTGACGCGGTAGTCGGAATATACCATCGCGGCTCCGCTGTCGGCTGCTATGCGAGCCATGCGCGGCAGGCAGTTGTAGCCCGGCGCGAGTGAATATGGCGATGCGAATATGGCCACATAGTCGGCGGCAGCACGCTGTGCTATCTCTCTCCATGCGGCCATTGTGCCGAAATCATAGCCGTCGGCGCGGGAAAATACCTCAAAATTCATATCAGTTTAGTGTCAGTTTATTTCAATTTCTGTATCGTGTACCGAGGCGGGAGTGCCTGTCGGGAAGCGGTAATTGCGGTCAAATACGACGGAGGGCGCGGGTTGCGGCTGTATCGGCAGCGGGGTGGTGCGCAGGTACAGGAGCATCTGCGCCATGAGCATCTCACGGCCATCAGCGCTGCGTATAGTCTCGAACGGAAATCCCATCGTTATTACGGCGCTTTCGTTGCGGTTTGATGCCACGGCGGCGCTTTTGCCGTTCTCGGCGTAGGTCATGATTGTCTGCGACACGCCGCGCTCGGCACTGACTATCGCGTCGGGCGATTCCACGACATATATTTTTTCATTCGGCTGCGCTGCGTAATGCAGCCCGTCGGCCGGGCGGTGGCAGTTGGCCCAGAACGGGAGTACATCGATTTCTCCCGACACTGCGGCAAACGCGCTCTCATACTCGATGCCGAGCACCTGACGTGCAAATGCCGCGTCCGCTCTCATTGTCGAGTCGGAGGAAAAAGGATTGGCAAACAGATCGGCGGCTATGAATGTGCCGCTTGCGAGCAGGCTCCCTTTGCGGGTAGTGTGTTCGCGCAGTTTCTTCTGCAACGCTGCCGGGAAGGCCTTGAACCGCGTGGGCGCCTCGGCATTTCCCATGCGCACCTCCTTCTGTTTCCCTGTTATGAGATCGATGATGGAGTTGGTGTAGTTATGACCGAGATACCCTTCGAGCGATGTGGAGATAAACGGATAGCCTGCGGCCGCGATTGCGGCGCCGTGCACACGCGGATAGTCGAAACTGTTGCCTGCTACGGGGTGGCCGTCGTATTTGCTTTCGCTTGCGCCGAAGCCCGGATCTACTTCATCGTCGACCCACGGGCTTTCGCGGTCAAAATTGTATTGTGAGCCTGAGTAGGCGATATTGCGGCGGTAGGGCACGCCGTAGTCGAGCTGGTCGAGAAATCCTGCCTCGTCAGGCGTCTCCATCCAGTCGGGCGCCGACAGACGCGTGAATCCGTTCACTATAAGTACCTGCGGATTGCCGTTGTCTATCCGGCACAGGCTGAGCGTCTCGGAGGGGAAAGATATGCCACCGGCATTGGCGGCGATGATGCGGAAATTGTATATGATGCCCTCTTTGGCCTCAAACTCGTATGAAGTGCCGGTCTCCTCGGCAATTTTGAGGAATACGTCGGAAAGCCCTTCCGACATCTCTACGTAATATTTCGAGGGCACGGCTGTGGGTTCGAGTGAATCGACGGTGGCTTTCCAGCGGAGCCTGTAGAGGCCTTTGCCACGGTCCTCGACCATGAATGCCCTTACCGGCAGCGGCTGTACCACGTAGCCCCCCTTTGCGCCGTAGAGGTATTTGAGCATCCCTTTGTAGATGGCACGCGCCGCGTCGAAACGGAACTGCGGGTTCTGTCCGTGCCGCATGTCGGCGAAATTCTGGTGTGAGAGAAGTTCTACGAGAGCCGACGGCACTTTCGGGATACGCGCTTCGGCATATTTGCGGTCGCGGGTCTTGCGCTTGGTCCACAGCGGCTCATGGAGCGCCTTCATGTCGTTGACCACCGAGTTGACGATACTCTCGGTCAGGTCGCGGTTGGTGGTGCGCCGGCGCCCGTCGCCGAGACGTGTGCCCCCGTCGGTTGAATATATTCCGAGCGTACCTACTATCGTGGAGTCGGGGGTGGTGCCTGCGTCGGTGTGGAGCGCGAACGCTATGTCCACGGGGATGCCGAGCCCTTTTTCCTTAGGCAGTCTCGACGACCCTCCCGCAAGATAGTTTACCCATAGCGGACGGCTGTTGAAATCGTCGGAATAATCATTCTCATAATCGGTCTTTGAATAGACATCGACCGGTGCCCCCGCCCATTGGAGCCAGTAGCGGGCACCCTCCATCCATCGCGGCAGTCCGCTTGTGATGCCGTCTTCTCCGCGTGCCACATTGCCCGTGCCGCCGCCTATCCTGACAGCGTCGGCCGTGACCGTCTTGCCGATATTGGTGCCTGAAGCCGTGTTGCTTACAGTGACTATAGGTATCTCCTGCACACCTGCTTCCAGCGGGAAGCTGCCCAGCGCAATCCATGTCCCTCCGCCCATCGTCTGGTTTACGGTGAATGTCTCGTCGCCGCGCAGCGAGTGTACGGTATATTTTACAGCGTCGGAACTGTTGGGAAGCGAAGCGTAGGAGATATAGACTGTATATTCTCCGGCACGCGGTATGCGGGCGTTCCACGATGCAGTCGAAGCGTCGGCGTTCGTTCCTACGGTAGTGATACTGCGCACTGACCCCTCGCTGAAAGGGTTCTGGCGGTCGGAAAGGTTCCCTGCCGGCATCCTGAACCCTGGCTTTGTCGCGGTTGTCCATTTTTTTGATGTCGATATCTCGGAGTATCCGGGTGTCGACGGGGAGTCTGCATCGATGATTAACTCGACATCGTTGAGGTCGCGTTCGCGCGGCAGCATCACGTATGCTCCCGCGTTTTCAAGCATGGGCACAAGCAGGTCGAGCACGTAGGAAGTGGAATAAAGGTCCTCGATGGTCTGCATCAGGTGTGCCCGTTGCCACAGCCATCGGTTTTTCTCGATATTGTAATATTTGCCGTGGCTTTGCCACAGGGCGATATTCCTTCCGTCAAGACCTTTGGGGGCTTTAGGGAAACCGTCGCGCACGACGGGCTGCTGTGCCGTGGCTGGAATAACGCAAATGAGGGCGGCAATGGCAAAAAACAATATATATGCAACAAATTTTTTCATTACTACAAATGTAATGATTTATAATCATAAAGCGTCCTGCGGTAATATCAATAAAAGTTAAAAGAAAATATTGTATCGGGCGATTTTTGACGCACGGCGGTTTGGATTATTTGCGGGATTGGGGTATATTTGTTTTATCGTAAACTCAAATATGTCAGTCATGCTACGTAAAATCAAGGTCAATCTTCTCGTGTTGATAGTTATAGCCATTGCGGCGGGTATAGGATGCGGATTTTTCATGCCTGAGTGGGCGGCGCGTGTTTTCCTGACTTTCAATGCCATATTCGCGCAGTTCCTCGGGTTCATGATACCGCTTATCATACTCGGCTTCGTTGCCCCCGCGATAGCTCATATCGGCCGTTCGGCCGGTGTGATGCTGGTAGCGACCGTCGTGATAGCATATATCTTTACCTCCCTGTCGGGATTTTTCGCGTTCGGAGTAGGGGAGTGGGTGTTTCCGTCGCTCGTGGAGCCGCGGCATCTTGATGCAGCGGGGTCAGTGGCTATCGCGCCATATTTTACTGTCGAGATGCCTCCGCTGATGGGGGTGATGACGGCTCTCGTGCTGGCTTTCGTGACCGGTATATGCATGGCCTATCTGCGCACCGGAGCATTGCGCAAGGGATTCGATGAATTCCGTGATTGCGTGCAGCTTACGATTACAAAGGCGATTATACCATTGCTGCCGCTTTATATATTCGGTATCTTTCTGAATATGACCATGCAGGGCGATGTGGCCTCCGTGCTCGGCACTTTTGCCGGAATTATCGGGGTGATATTCGTCATGCATATAGTGCTGCTTCTTTTTCAATATTGTGTTGCAGCGCTGTTTGTGCGCCGCAATCCGCTGAAAATGCTGCTAACGATGATGCCGGCATATTTCACCGCTCTCGGCACGCAGTCATCGGCCGCGACTATTCCGGTCACTTTGCGTCAGACGGTTAAAATGGGTGTGAAAGAGGACATAGCAGGCTTTGTGGTGCCCCTATGCGCTACAATCCACATGTCGGGAAGCACGATGAAGATAGTGGCCTGCGCGTTGGCCGTCATGATAATGGAGGGCATGGCGTGGTCGACGGGAATGTTTGCCGGATTCATAATGATGCTCGGCATTACCATCGTGGCGGCTCCGGGTGTGCCGGGCGGAGCAATCATGGCCTCGCTCGGACTGCTCGCATCCATTCTCGGGTTCAATGCCGACCAGCAGTCGCTTATGATAGCCCTCTATATCACGATGGACTCCTTCGGTACAGCCTGCAACGTGACAGGCGACGGCGCCATAGCCCAGATAATCCAATCGGTTTTCGCCCGAAAAAGGTCCTGACCGGGTGTTGCAGAACTCACAATTTGCTGTCAAAAGTCGCAGCAAATTATAGGGACGCGATTCAATGCTGTTTACATAAGCTGGCTTCGGAGGATTATGATTAACGTGGATGCCGCAGGCATCTTCTATATGATTAACCCGGTCATGGCGCGAAAGCGCCTTGGCTGGGTCAATGTGTGGGGAGTAGACGTTGCCGCAGGCATCGTCAATCTACATAAGCTATTCTTACATAAGAGCCTCCCAATGTGAAGCGGATTGATGATGCCTGCGGCAACATCACGCAGCATGATGTGTCTCGACCCGGCCAAGGCGCTTTCGCGCCATGACCGGGTTAATCAAATAGAAGATGCCTGCGGCATCGTTGTGTTTACTTAGGGAGCAATTCATCGCGTCCCTGCAATTTCGTGCGTATTTTTTTGGGGGGGTACAACACCGTCTCGCAGCCGGGTCATACTCAGTATTATATTACGTCCTTTTAGATGATATGTGCCGTGGCGTACTTGTCGCAAGCCTGCCACGGCACATTGTGTTTATTTTTTATCGTATGAAATAACTGGATTTTGTGGCTTTATTCAGTCTTTTTATCGTCTTTTTTGAGGCTGAATTTTACCGGAAGGGTATACTGGCAGTCTACCGGTTTGCCTCCTACGGTGCCGGGTGTCCATTTCTCGGTGAGACCGGCTTTGAGGGCGCGGACAGCTTCGGCGTCAAGTTCCTTGTTGCCCGACGATTTTAAAATCTTGACATTCTCGATAGTCCCGTTCTTCGTGACGGTGAAGTTGACGACAGTGTATCCGCCGATACCTTCTTTGAAGGGAGCCTCCGGATATTTCAGTTCATCCATCAGTGCCTGGAGCATTGCACGTTCGCCGCCCGGATAGTGGGGCATCACTTCGGCTGACGTCACCGGCTCGCTTTTGTCGCTGACAGTTTCAGTCGCAGCAGTTTCGGCAGGCAACGCTTCGGTCTCTTGCGCGGGAGCGGAAATTTCACTAACTTTGTCGTAGCTTACGGCTGCGACATTGCGGATTGTCGACGCGACGGCGGGAAAGTCCGTCATGGCTGCCGCGAGCAGTGCCGCGGGCAGCAGTGCGGCTGCGCATAGGTAGCGCGCACTCTTGGATTTTGATTTTAACATCATGGTTAAACGGTTTTTAAGTTGACTATGATTCAGGCTGTTGGCTATGGACTGGAACCCCGGGCCAACAGTCTTTCTTATTAGCAGCATCTGGTAATCGGTGGCTTTTACTCCCGAACTCAAAATCCGGCGGTCGACATCATATTCATGCACAGCGCTCAGTTCGCGGCGCATGAGCCATGCTACCGGGTTGAACCAGTTGAAGATGATGAACAATTGGGCGAATATCAGGTCGAGGCTATGGTGGTTGCGGATATGGATAAGTTCATGCTCGATGATGAGACGGTTGTCGGCGTCGGCAGGCGATATGACGAGATAACGTCCCCAGCTGAACGGTGATACGGTGGTGTTGGCTACCACGATTACGGCATCTTCGGTCACGCGCTTCTCGCCGCCGCGTATTATTCGTGCCATCTTAATATAGGAGTATATTGTCAACAGGGCTACGAGTGCGGCTCCCGCAAGATATATCAGAGGTATTGCATGCCATATTCCGGTGCCTGACGCCTGTGCGGGTGCTCCGGCAAGTTCAGCCTTTATCCCCGAAATTGAAATGGCGCCGGCTGCAGGTGCCGTTCCGCTCTCGGCCAATATTCTGCCAAGAAAGTCGCCGGCAGGGACGGCTGCAAGCGCTATGGCGTAGCATGCCAGCAGCACTCCGCGGTTGAAACGGTAGAAAGTGGCGTTGGCGAGCAGGCACTTGTACACGATATACTCTATTGCCAGGATTATGGTCACCGACATTGCGTATGCTGTTATGGTTCCCATATTATTCTTTTTCTTTGTTTTGTTCTACAATCTTGATTAATTCCTTGAGGTCGTCGACCGAGATATTCTCCTCCTTGACAAACGATGATACGATTTTCATGTATGAATTGTCGAAGAAGCGACGTATCACACCCTTCATGGTCGATTTGCGGTACTCCTCAATGCCTATCGCGGGAGAGTAGGCGAGCGAGTTGCCTGTTTTCTCACGTGTCAGATAGCCCTTCTTCTCAAGTATGTGCACGTATGTGCTGACTGTGTTGAAGTGCGGCTGCGGCTCGGGGTAGAGTGCCACAACGTCGCGGACGGCGAGTTTGCCTTTCTGCCAGAAGAATGTCATCACCTCTTCCTCTTTCTCGGTCAGTTTGGGTATGGTGCTCATCTCTTTAAGTACTTGATTTCAATTTGACTTTTTTATTTATTTGATTAAACTAAGTTTTTAGTTTCTGACGCAAATATACAACTAAGATTTTAGTTTGCAAATTAATTTACAATTTTTAACACTAAATTTTTAGTTTTGTGGTTATTCAGTTGACAAATGTATTGGTTGTGAGCTTATTGTAAGGCTGCCCCCCGGTGCAGCCGCTGATGAAAACACACGTTTGCATCGGTTTCGGCTGCACCGGGGTGTAGCCCAATGCTGTTTACTTAAGCATCTAAGCGTCCAGAGGACGCTGATTATTCGTAACCCCGTATGCCGGAGTGAAACGGAGGCATGCGGGGAATAATGGATATATATAGCTGTGGCGTCCGGAGGACGCCGATTTACTTAGCTACCAGCTGTTTATTATAAATTAAGTGATGTAAATCGGCGTCCTACGGACGCCACTCCCGATATGATTACCTGCCCCGCACGCCTTCGCAAGCTTCGGCGTACGGGGTTACGAATAATCGACGTCCTGCGGACGTCACGGCCTTAAGTAACAGCATTGGGGTGCAACATCCTCACTGATGATGAATACTTTATATCGTACATATTCGAATAGTTACTTGGTTTTATCCTCATTGTCGACATGTTGTGACTTTGAAATGTTTGTGTTATATTTGTAGTCGGAATTTTATATAGTGTTATATTGAGTGCTTATGTCGGTAAATAAGGTAATTCTTGTAGGGCATGTGGGGCGGAAACCTGAGGTCAGGTATATCGAAAACCGTCCTATCGCTTCGTTTTCGCTTGCTACAAATGAACCGGCGCGGCGGTTGCCCGACGGCCGCGAGATACCTCAGCGCACCGAGTGGCACGAAATTATCATGTGGGACGCAGCCGCGGAGACTGCCGAGCGGTATATAGACCGCGGTACGAAGCTATATGTCGAAGGGAAGCTGCGTACGCGCCAGTGGCAGGACCGCAATGCCATAACTCGCCGCGTGACGGAAATACTCGTCGACAGCTTCGATATACTGTCGCGCCCGTCGCCGACAGGTGAAAATCCTGTGAAATAACGGCTTAAATGATGTAGAACTGCCATATAACCATCAGAAATCACATAAAAAACTTGCAATAAATCCAAGCAGATGAAACAAACCGACAAGAGGGGAGTGATGCCTGAGAGCATACCCCACAAAAATTTCAAGGCAACGCAATCGGTTGTCGATAATGTCGCTGCGGGGCAGGAGGCGGGCTATGCCGATGCCGACCCGACCATGCTACCCGAAAACGCCTTTACCGAACTTGGCAAGGACGAGCAGTACCGCCCGATGATGCATCCGGCGCGACAGTACAGCGAAGTTACTCCCTATTCAGTGACCCTCGGTCTGGTGCTGGCGGTTATCTTCTCGGCCGCCGCTGCCTATTTAGGGCTGAAGGTTGGCCAGGTGTTTGAGGCCGCTATCCCTATTGCCATCATTGCGGTAGGTCTGTCGGGCGCGTTGAAGAAAAAGAACGCTTTAGGGCAGAACGTCATCATCCAGTCAATCGGCGCCTGTTCCGGCGTGATTGTGGCCGGAGCCATATTCACCCTTCCGGCTCTCTACATCCTTCAGGCCAAATATCCCGAGATTACGGTCAACTTCTTCCAGATATTCCTCAGCTCGCTATTCGGCGGTGTGCTGGGTATTCTGTTCTTCATTCCTTTCCGCAAATATTTCGTAAAGGACATGCACGGCAAATACCCCTTCCCCGAAGCCACGGCAACCACACAGGTGCTCGCTTCCGGACAGTCGGGAGCCGGCAGCGGTCAGGCCAAGACGCTTGTCATTGCCTCGCTTGTGGGAGGTATCTACGATTATCTTGTAGCTACGTTCGGCTGCTGGGCCGAGACGGTGACTACCACGGCCTATGGCTGGGGACAGGCGCTTGCGGCCAAATTCAAACTCGTGTTCTCGTGCAACACGGGTGCGGCAGTGCTCGGCTTGGGTTATATCGTAGGTCTGAAATACGCTTTCGTAATATTCGCCGGCTCAATCTTCGTGTGGTGGGTGATAATACCTCTGCTCGGCACATACGGCACCATGCAGATGCAGATGATGGCTCCCGACGAGATATTCTCGAGCACCGCGCGCATGATAGGTATCGGCGGTATCGCTATGGCGGGTATCATCGGTATAGTCAAGTCATGGCCTATCATACGTCAGGCCGTCGGTCTTGCCGGCCGTGAATTCAAAGGTGGCGAGAAGTCGGAAAGACCGGTGCGCTGGCAGCTCGACATCTCGATGAAGCATGTGGTGTTCTTCATCGGAATCGCCCTTCTGGCCGTGCTGATATTCTTTTATTTCGGTGTAATCAATTCGTTGTGGCAGGCGTTTGTGGCATGGATTGTGGTCACGCTGATAGCGTTCCTGTTCACCACCGTGGCGGCCAATGCTATCGCTATTGTCGGTTCAAACCCCGTGTCGGGCATGACGCTGATGACGCTCATCATCGCTTCGGCCATCTTCGTGGGTATCGGTCTCAGCGGCACCAAGGGTATTGTCGCCTCGATGGTAATCGGCGGCGTGGTATGTACGGCGCTTTCGATGGCGGGCGGTTTTGTTACCGACCTTAAGGTCGGCTACTGGCTCGGCTCCACTCCGAAAAAACAGGAGTCATGGAAATTTCTCGGCACACTGGTGGCTGCCGCTACCGTGGGCGGTGTGATACTTGTGCTCAACAAAGTGTATGGTTTCGCGGGCGAGAATGCTCTGGTGGCTCCGCAGGCCAATGCGATGGCCAATGTCATCGAGCCTCTTATGATGGGCGGCGACACTCCCTGGATACTCTATATCGTGGGCGCGGTGCTCGCGCTTCTGCTCAACTGGCTCGGCGTGCCGGCGCTGGCGTTCTGCCTCGGCATGTTCATCCCGCTGCCCCTGAACGTGCCTATGCTTGTGGGCGGTGCCATCAGCTATTTTGTGAAACGTTCGTCGAAAGATCCGGAGGTAAGCCGTGCGCGCAATGACCGCGGTACGCTTATTGCATCGGGATTCATAGCCGGCGGCGCGCTGTTCGGCGTATTTGCGGCGATATCAATCATGTGCGGTGTGCCGATGCCGGGCAGTGGTATGGACATGACATCGCAGATACTCGGTCTTGTGGCATACGCTGCAATCATCGTATTCCTGTACAAAGGCGCCACAATGGCAAAGAAACACTAATCGGCAGGATTAACTGCCTATTTCTCAATTTCCGCGGTTAGAAACCGCGGCTACTATCGAGGCTTCTGTGGTAATTGGATAGTAGCCGCGGTTTCTAACCGCGGAATGTATAATTTTGATGCCTCCTTCTGCATTGCCGTGAATATTGTTTTTGCTATATAATCGGCAATTTGTTGAAATAATATAGAGAATGCGAAAAACTGACCGTGACATATTGTCGATAGCCGTGCCGTCGATAGTGGCAAATATCACTACGCCGCTGCTGGGGCTGGTGGATATGGCTATTGTGGGGCACATGGGGAGTCCCGCATATATGGCGGCGATAGCGCTGGGCGGTACGATGTTTTCCATGATATACTGGGTGTTTGCTTTTCTGCGTATGGGCACGTCGGGAATGACGGCGCAGGCTGTCGGCGCGGGCGACATCGCGGAGCGCGATGCCGCGCTTTTCCGGGCTATGTCGGTAGCCATGCTTATCGGGGTGTCGCTCATCGCGCTACAGGTGCCGGTGTGCCGCGTGATGCTGCATTTTTTCGGGGGTGACGCTACGGCTTCAGCTCTTGCCGCACGATACTTTGACATACTCATATACGGCGCTCCGGCCACGATGGGGCTTTATGTGCTCAACGGATGGATGATAGGTGTGCAGAACAGCCGGCTTGCCATGTGGACTTCGCTGATTATCAATGTGGTGAATATCGCGGCGAGTCTGATGCTTGTCTATGCGGCGCGGATGGGAATAGCCGGTGTGGCCACCGGGTCGCTGATAGCCCAGTGGACGGGATTTGCGGCGGGATGCATGATGATAAGGCGTTACAGACCGCGTATAGGCGAGTTGCGGAGACTTTTTGAGGCCGGACGGCTTAAACGGTTCTTTTCGGTCAATGTCGATATTTTCCTCCGTACGCTGTGCCTTGTGGCTGTGACGGTGTGGTTCACCCGCGCGGGTGCCGGACAGGGCGACGTAGTGTTAGCTGTCAATGCGCTGCTTATGCAGCTGTTCATACTGTTCTCGTATATGATGGACGGGTTTGCGTTCGCAGGCGAGGCTTTGGCCGGGAAGCTGACCGGTGCCGGCGATGTCAGGACGAAGCATGCGGTGGTAAGGCGTCTGTTTGTTATCGGGGGAGGGGTGTCGGTTGCATTTACCGTAGTGTATGCGCTTTTCGGCCGGGAGATACTGGGTGTGCTTAGCACGGAGGCTTCGGTCGTGGCGATGGCGCAGGAGTATCTGTGGTGGGGCGTGTCGGTGCCGCTTGCCGGCATGACGGCATTCATCTGGGACGGCGTGTTTATCGGTGAGACGCGCACACGCCAGATGCTGCTGTCGATGGCCGTGGCGATGGTGGTGTTCTTCACTGTGTATCTGACACTTTACCCCTCGCTTGGCAATCATGCGCTGTGGCTCGCTTTCATACTTTACCTCGCCGTGAGGGGCGTGGTGCAGACTGTATTCTATCTTCGAAAAAATTAAATTACATTTTGGCGGTATTTTTATGCAAATTTAATACAAAATCGATGATGCGTATTTGTATAAATGATAAAAAATCAGTTATTTTGCATTTTAATTGCCATAATGCACTTTTGCCATGGGATAAGTGGCAAAATTCACGACTGACAAACCAATTATTATTTATATAAACGAAACGCATGAAAAGATTTTTACGCAACGCGACGATGGCAGCTGCCATCGTGCTCGCCTCCGGCTCCGCCGTAGCCGAGCCTACAGTATTACTTGATGTAGACTTCTCGGAAACATGTACCGCAGGTACAGAGGCCGAACCGCAGATGTTCAGATACTCGTTTGACTTTTCCAATCTTGGATTTACCGGCTGGTCACTTTCGTCGGCAACCAAAGTCGGTCAGGCAGGGGGCTCGCTTTTTATAAGCGATGGCGCCACGGTTTCAACCGCGGGGCTTACCAACGTGTCAACCACCAACGGCGCTATCAAAGTGACGATGGCGGTAAAACTCAACAAGACCAATATGGGTATCGTTCAGCTTGCCTGGGGCTTGGCTTACGGCACCAAAATGAATGCCGAGGTCTATACAGATGACTGGACTACGGTGGAATACGTCGTTACACCTACTTCGGCCTCATCTTATTCCAATAAAGCGGTATTCGGTCCGTTTCTTGTGGCCGACGGCATTTTTGTCAAGAGCATAAAGATAGAGCAGGGCAAGGAATTCCTCGGTGTGCCTACGCCGTATCTTCCCTCAGATGCCAACGGCGAGTCGTTTACCGCACGTTGGAAAGCTGTCAGCGGAGCTACAAAGTATTATCTTGATGTATACAGCTACAATGCGGCTGATGAGAAAGTGATGTTCCTTGACAATCAGGAGGTGACGCCGGCTTCGACCACTGCTACATACGTGACATATAAAGTGGAAGGACTGAATCCGGGTACTACTTACTACTATGTTGTTCGTGCAGCTAATGAAGATGGTATTTCTTCCGATTCGGAGGAGATTGAGGTTGTCAAAGTCATCTCGTCGCTCGACAAGCCCAAGGTCAGCGTATCGGTATCGACCGACGGCAGCTATACCGCTTCATGGGAAGCTGTGGCCGACGCTGAAAACTATTTCGTGAATGTGCTTCGCCGCAAGACTCTTGCCGAGACTGGCAATATCGATGTGCTTGAAGAAAACTTCGACTGTTTTACTACCGGTACGGTCGACAAAGTTGAGTTCGCCTCTGAACGCGACCTCGCTTTGCTCCAGGAAGAAGGCTGGTCAGGCGATGAGTTGTGTTACATCGAAGGGGCGTTAGGCCTTTATCCTTTTATGGATAATCCCTATCTTGCCACCCCGGCTCTTGACCTTGGTGACAATGATGGCAAAGTTACTGTCGTTATCACAGCCGGGGCCGCCAATTATGCAGGCTTTGTAGCTGCAGGCTCCGTCAAGCTGTCTCTTGAAGATGCCGAAGGCAATCTCACCGATCCTGTCGTGCTTACTATCGACAATGCCGGATTTAAGGAATATACTCTTGAACTTACCGGCGGTACTGCCGATTCCAAAGTGAAAATCTATGGTTGCGACGAAGATGCCGCTTCAAAATATCTGTTTGACAATATAGCCATTCAGCAGGTTAAGCCGGCCGGTTATGTATCCACATCTACTTACGCTACTGCGGAAACCGCCGATAATACCTATTCGGGTACTGTTGCCAAGGAGGATAATATATCCTATTATATCACCGTTACGGCAGCTGCAAAGACTGTAGTCAGCGGAAGTGTTGCTGATGTTTATTCCGACCCGAGCGACGAAGTGCTGATTGCTAATTTCTCGGGCGTTGAGGATGTTGTTGCCGGAACGGAGAATGCGGTTGCAGTCAAGTCGCTCGGTAACGGCGTGATTGAGGTTACCGCAGCTGACGACACCGTAGTTGAGGTGTATGACCTTGCAGGCCGCAAGATTGCAGCCGAGGCTGTTGCCGCAGGTGTAAATACACTCAGTGTCAACGCTACCGGCTTGGCAATCGTCAAGGCCGGCACCGTTGTTGCCAAAGTAATCCTTTAATTTCAGACAGTAGGGACGCGATTTATCGCGTCCGCATCAGCCGGTGGTATTTGAGCCATACGGACGCGGACGTGATAAATCACGTCCCTACAAGTATTTAGAATCATGAAAAAACTTTTTTATTTATTATTGGCTTTCGGGTTGGCGTCAGGAGCTGATGCCAAAACCATTATGCCGTCTGAAGCCGAAGGTATCGCAGCCGGATTTATGGCGGGTAAATCTTTTGGCGTGCCCGGGATGAAAAAAGCTCCCGGGACGGCTGCCGACAATCGCGCCGCGCTCCCGTACTATATATATAATTGCGAGGACGGCGGATTTGTGATTGTGTCGGGCGACGACCGTTTCGGCGAAATCCTTGCTTACAGCCATAACGGCGCGATTGACCTTAATGCAGCACCGGAAGGCCTGACCGATTTGCTTGGGCTTTATGCTGCGGCATACGACGCTCTCCCTGTAGAGGATACGGCTGAAAGTTCGGCGATGACATCAACTCCGTCGGTAGTGGTGGAACCGCTTCTGGGTAATATCGCCTGGGGGCAGGACGCTCCGTTCAACTCCCTGACACCGATATCGACCGGAACGACACATTTCTACACGGGTTGCGTGGCGTGTGCGGCAACACAAATCATGCGCTACCACAGCTATCCGGAGAAAGGTACAGGCACAAAGACCTATACCGATCCGCTGTCGAAAAACACTCTTACCGCCGATTTCGGCAATACGGAATATAAATGGTCGCTGATGCCGGCCAAGGTGCCGCAGCTTGCCACGAGCGAGCAGATACAGGCATATTCGACACTCGCGGCACATTTCGGCGTGGCTGTCGAGATGCAGTATGAGGCATCGGGCAGCGGTGCATACGACATGCTCGTGCCATACGCCTTGCGCACATATTTCGGGTATGACGCCGGTGTGCGCGGACACATGCGTAACTATTACTCGACCTCCGAGTGGATGTCCATAATCAAGAATGAACTGTCGCAGGGGCGCCCCGTGTTCTACGGCGGCACGAGCGACAAGGGCACGGGCGGACACGCTTTCGTGCTCGACGGCTATGACTCGCAGGATTTCGTACACGTCAACTGGGGCTGGTACGGAAACTCCAACGGGTATTTCCGCATCAATCACCTCGACCCGTCGTCGCTCGGCGAAGGCGGAGGTGCCGGCGGATACAACCTGAGCCAGGATATGGTGACAGGCATACGCCCCGCACAGGCCGGTTCGGTACGCGAATATGCGCTCTACGGGGAGTCACGGCTGAGTGTCGACGGTCCGTTCGGCGGCACTTTCTCGATGATGAGTTTTGTGGGCAATATCGATGTTGAGCCGTTCAGCGGCCGTATCGAGGGCGCGCTTGTGAAAGATGGCGAAATCGTGGCTATGCTCGGAGGCGACAACCTGTCGCTTAGCGGTTTCAGCAAGGGGCATTCCGGTTCGTCGCTCGTCAATCTGCGCAATGTGGCGTCGAAAGTCGAGGGCGTGGCCGACGGCGACGGTTATGAGTTGCGCATGGTATATAGGGGCGATGACGAGACTGCCTGGCACATATTGCGCCACTCCAATGGTTTGCCTTCAGGCATGTATGTATCGGTAGTGAACGGTGATATAGTCCCCGGAGAGAAGCATACGCCGTATCCCGATGTCGTGCTGCATTCGGCCATTGAGACTGACGGCGACTTATATGTGGGCGGCTACGGGCGCGCTTCATTCGCGATGGAGAACCTTACCGGCGACTATGATATTTCCACAATCACGATACGTCTGGTCAACGTTGACGACCCTTCGGTGAAGTCGGAGGCGGATTTCAACGTGCATGTCTACAACCAGAGTGTGGAGACTGTCGATATTACGTTCCCTGTCAGTACGCAGATTCCTGCTGGCAAATATCGCGTGGAGGCTCTTGTAATCGACAATGGCAAGGAATATCCCTTCGCGCTCAACGGGCATGAGCCTACGGTAGTCAATGTGCTTGACACGCCATCGGCGCCCGTATTGCGTCTTGCATCCACTCCGACATGGCAGGTCAACAACAGTTCGGCTGCCGTTGCCGACCGTCTGGCGCAGGGCGAATTCGTATATATCACCGGAACATTCCGCAATGCCGGCGTGCCGGGTACTGCCAAAGTGCTTACGCGTCTGACCAACACTGCTACCGGACAGACTTCTCCGCTCGTCATGGCAGAAGCCGCATTCAGCGGCGCCGGTGCCGTATCGGTGACATTCGCGCGTCAGGTGCCCCACGATCCCGGTACTTACATGGTTGATTTCGTGCAGGTAGGCGATGATTACAGTGAGACGCCCATAGCTATGATGTCGGGCGAACCGCTTGTCATCACCGTCGATCCGTCGGAAAATATCGTGGCTGATGTGACGGCGTTTGAGTTCCCTGATAAGATCGGTAAGGGGGAGCGCGTGTCGTTCAGTCTCGAGGCTGTCGCGCGACAGACAGTCACCAATACCGTTTATCTGCGTGTGCGTCAGTTGACCAACACCAAGGGGGAGATTGTGACGATGAAAAGCACGAAATTCGTAGCCGGCGAACCTGTCGTCATCTCAGGCAGCTACCGTCCCGGAAGCTCGCTTGAGGACGGCATCTACATGATAATCGCCGAGGCCGGTCCCTCAAGCTCAAAGACAAATCCTCTCGGCAATCATGCCGCATACGCAAAGACAGTGGCGATAGGCGATGTGGCATCCGCAGAAGCCATAGAAGCAGCCAAAACCACCGCCGCAATATGGCTCGAAGGGCGCATGCTCCGCGTGGTAGCCGCCGACGGCCACGAGGTATCCACCGTCGAGCTCTACACTCCCTCCGGCACACTCATCGCCAGCGACACCTACGACCTCTCGCACCTAATCCCCGGTATCTTCATAGTATCGGCAACCCTCGACAACGGTTCCCGCACCACCGCCAAAATCGCAGTGAGGTAATATGCAGTAGATTTATAGAGTGATTGAATTTGAACTTCAACTCGCGGAATTCCCTCAAAAATCCTCTCAGTCTTAATTTGATTTAAATATAAACTCTTTAAGACTCAATTATAAAACCGAAAGAGATGAGCTGAAAAAATAGACTCACCTCTTTCGGTTTTATAATTGCAAGTATATATTTTACAAAATTATTCAGATTCTTCAATAATCCAAACGCCGCGATTATCTTTGCCCTGATGCTTTAAAATCCCCATCTTTTGTAGCGTAGATAGGTCTCGTTCTATTGTGCGTTGGCTTACCATAAGTATCTCCGACATCTGTCGACCGCTTGTTGTCGGAGACTTTTTGATAAGATTCAGTATTTTATGTTGACGTTCAGTGAGTTTTATCTCCGACATATCTCCGACATCCGACGTGTCGGTGGAGGCAAAAATTATAGTCTGAAATTGAGTAGCAGTAGATCTGAAAATAGGTTTCAGTTCATCATTATACCCGTTTAAAGCTTTCGTCTCATTGCAGATGCGAGTAAGTCCACTGCCACGTTTCTCCATATAATCAAGTTGGGCCATCACATTGGCAAGTATTGGATTGCGCCTTTCCGAGGAAACATCTGCAATGTCTAAATCTTGAATTAACATGCCATTATACATACCTCCCGGCGATGTTATTGTGAGCCGGTTATCATAAATATCAATATGTACTTCACCTCCCATTACAGTATAATCCCGATGTATGAAATGATTAACCATTGCTTCAAGAACGGCTCTTTCGGCATATTCCGGTTTGTTTTTCCTTCCAGTCGGTAATTTTTCCCAACCCTTTTTTGTATTTGATTTTACAAAGTTCATTGCTTCACGAAGCAACATCAGTACGTTGCCTGAGAATTCAGAATCATTAATGGCATCATTCTTCTCTCTTCCATTCCAACGGGTACAATACAGACGTGATTGCCATAATGGTGAGTCATCTGCAAACAATGCACCGGCGTTAGTGAGATAATCTGTTTTTGTAATGAGCCCAAATGACAGGAGATATTTTTTGTCCCAATCTTGATTTATTCGTGCTTTGAATGTGTTTGCAAGTATAGTAAAAGAATGGTCTTCAACTCTATAATTCGTGTGTAGAGAATCGAAAGTCATATTTGAGCCATTTAATACTAAACGAACCATTTGTTCGGCAGGAGCCGGGATACTCTCATCTCCGACTCGTACAAATGCAATCCGTTGACCATCTCCAACATAATAATATGGGGTATAATTACCCGAATGGACTTTCAACTGTAATATCTCAAGGTTGTCAATCCTATGCGGAATTAATTCAGTATCAGGCAGCGGATCCATAAAATCACGAATTTTGCTGCTGATAGTCTCACATATATGCTGAATATCGAGAAGGCCTTTTATAACGCCATCATTATCTACTCCAAAGAAAAGAGATCCTCCTAAACCATTGGCAAAAGCACTTACACTTTTTAACCAACTTTTAGGCCTTCTTTCTTCAAGTATCAGTTTGAAATCATAAGCTGTACATTCGGATATCAGAGTTTTTAATTCCATTTATTGCGGTAAATCGGATTAATGGGTAATCAGTCGTTGAAGCGGGTGAGGATGGGGGTGTAGGCGTCGATGCGGCGGTCGCGGAGGAAGGGCCACCAGCGGCGTACTTGCTCGGAGCGGCGCATGTCGATGTCGATTATGGCGGTGGATTCGGTGTCGGTTGGTGCCTGGAAGAGGAATTCGCCCTGGGGGCCGGCTACGAAGCTGTTGCCCCAGAATGTGATGCCGTTGGTGGCGCCGGAGGGATCGGGTTCATGGCCTACGCGGTTGACGGCTACGACGGGGAGTCCGTTGGCTACGGCGTGGCCGCGCTGCACTGTGATCCATGCTTCGCGCTGGCGTGTCTGTTCATCGTCGGTGTCGGAGCTTTCGTAGCCTATGGCTGTGGGGTAGATGAGGATTTCGGCTCCGGAGAGTGCCATGATGCGGGCTGCTTCGGGATACCACTGGTCCCAGCATACGAGCACGCCGAGGCGTCCGACCGAGGTGTCGATCGGTTTGAAGCCGAGGTCGCCGGGGGTGAAGTAGAATTTCTCGTAGTAGGCGGGGTCGTCGGGTATGTGCATCTTGCGGTATTTGCCGGCTACGGTGCCATCGGCGTCGAACACCACGGCGGTGTTGTGGTAGAGGCCGGGGGCGCGTCGCTCGAACACTGAGGTGACGATGACTATGCGGAGTTCGGCGGCGAGCTTGCCGTAGGCGAGGATTGCGTCGTCGTCGAGCGGGAGGGCGAGGTCGCATTCATTGACATTTTCCGTCTGGCAGAAGTAGAGGGAATCGTGCAGCTCCTGGTTGACGATGAGCCGGGCGCCGTCGGCGGCGAGAGTGCGGATTTTGTCCATGATGCGGCGGCGGTTGCCGGCGATGTCGGCGGTGTTGTGCTGCTGTATGATACCTGTGCGGAGTATACGGGATGTTTTCATATAGGGAGTATTTCTTTGGGCAACTGCATCGTGACGCAGTGTAGCGAACCGTGCTGGCGTATGAGCGGACGGCAGTCGACCGTGATGATACGGCGCCCGGGGAACGCTATCTGCATTATCTGTGAGGCGAGTCGGTCGTTGGCCGGCTGGCCGTAGACGGGAAGCAGTATGCTTGTGTCTGTTATGAGGAAATTGGCGTAGGTGGCGGGGAGGCGCTGGCCGTCTTCGTCGTAGACGGGGTCGGGCATGGGGAGCGCCACGAGGTTGTAGGGGAGACCGTCGCGGGTGCGTAGCGCCATGAGGTCCTGTTCCATCTGAGAGAGGGCGGCGTAGTGCTCGTCGGCGGGATTGTCGCACTTGACATAGAGGATGGTGTCGTCGGGGGCGAGGCGGGCGAGGGTGTCGATGTGGGAATCGGTGTCGTCGCCGGCGAGGTAGCCGTGGTCGACCCACAGGATGCGGTCGGCTCCGAGAGAGTCGCGCAGATAGTCTTCAATCTGTCGGCGCGAGAGGTCGCCGTTGCGGTTGGGGGAGAGGAGGCACTCGGAGGTGGTGAGTATTGTGCCGCGGCCGTCGCTTTCGACGGAGCCTCCTTCGAGTACGAAGCCGAGACGGTTGTCGAGCGGGGCGCGGAACACGCCGGCGCGGGAGAGCTTGGAGGTGATGAGGTTGTCGAGGCATGCGGCGAATTTCAGCCCCCAGCCGTTGAAACAGTAGTCGACGAGGCGGATGCCGTTGTCGCCGTCGACCACGGTGATAGGACCGAAATCGCGCGCCCAGGTATCATTGGTGGCTACCTGACAGAAAAGTATGCGCGAGCGGTCGATGTCGGCCAGATATTTTTTCGGAATACTGATGTCGGGTGCTACCACTATCAATATGGAGCCACTGTCGGTGATGGCGCGTGCGATGTCGCAGTAGCACCGGGTGACATCGTCGAGCATGTAGGCCCAGTCGGTGCCGGCGTGGGGCCATGCTATGAGTACGGCGCCGGAGGGTTCCCATTCGGAGGGCATCCGGCGAGTGCAAGTGGCGGCTGTATCCGTAGCTGATATGTTGTCGTTGTTCATTCGTCGTAGTCGTTGAGGGAGTCCCACACGGAGTCATGGGAGTCGATGTGCTGGTCGATGAATTCGTCGAAACCGTCGCGTTCGGTGTATCCGTTTTCCTCGCACCATACGCGGTATTGTTCGTGGAGGTCGGCGTCGTCGGCAATTATGCGGTGGAACTCGGCACGCGCAATGTCGTAACTGCCTGACTGCTCGATTAAATCAGTGAAAAATAAAGCGATATCCTTATACATTGGTTTTCATAATTAGAAGTAAAGTAGTGAATAGGTGGGTAAAGATAGGCAATATGAGCGACATTACAAAATAATTACGGATAATGATAGCTTTTTTCTCGGGACGTGAACCGAATACGAACTATCGAAATGGGGTAATTGTTTATTTTATAGCTATTGAGGGGTGCCTTGGATAGCTGTTGGGGTATGTCTGGCGGGATTGGGGGCAGGCTGTAATGTTGGAATTTGAAAATTTAATTTATACGATTATGAAACGAATGTTATTTATGATTGGAGTGGTGGCAATGCTGCTTACATCGTGCTCTCCTTTCGCGCTGGTAAATTCGGAGGTGTACAACAATGCTGACCTCAGTGATTATCATACGTTCCGTATCGTGACGCCCGACGAGGGGTCGCTGCCTGACGGAATGCAGATGGTGACGTATTACAATATTGCGGCCGCGATACGGCAGCAGATGGTGGAGAGGGGCTTCACGGAGGATCAGAATTCCAATCTGCTCATAAATATCGCCGTTACGACGCACCGTGAGATTTCGACCGAACCGCTGGTACAGCCGTCGGGCTACTTCCCGTATTACGGTCCGTATTATCCGTATTATATCTATCCGCGTGCCTATTACGGGCCGTATTGGGCTCCGAACTCGCCGTATTACAGCAATGCGCAGGTAATCACCGGAATATACAAGGAGGGGGTGCTCACCATGGATATGGTCAACCTGAAGGAGAAGCTGCCGGTTTATTCGGCTTCGGTGGCTACTATCATCAATAACAGCAACGGGCAGTACCGCAATCTGAAGTCGATAGCGGAGGCTGTAGAGACGCTGTTCTCGCGTTTCCCGGTGCCGATTGTGAAGTAGGGGGTGGTATTACACACTGAAAGTTACCACGGGGGCGAGACGCCTCCGCCCCTAACAACTCAGCGTAAGTTAACAGCATTGAATTGCGTCTCTATAATTTCCTGTGACTTTTGAGAGTTATTTATAGTTCTTTTTATAAAATGGGGGTATGTTGTAGGAGGTTTGTAATAATTTGGCTATATTTGCATGTTGTAAATTGCTATATTTGCAACATGCAAATTTGTTGTATCAGATTTGTTATGCCAGATTGGCTATATTTAAAATACTTCTTACCTCTTCTAACAGTTTATATTCCGTTTTTATGAAAAGAAAAGTGATACTGTGCGCAATGGCTGCCATGTCGGTCGGGGCGACTGCTTCGGCGCCGCTCTGGCTGCGCAACGTGGCGATATCGAATGACGGCAAGCAAATTGCGTTCACATATAAGGGCGATATATTTACGGTACCTGCCGGGGGCGGCGAGGCCAAGCGCCTGACGACATCGGGCAGTTACGAGACGGCTCCGAAATGGTCGGCGGACGGCAAGAAAATAGCTTTCGCTTCCGACCGTCACGGCAATCTCGACATCTATGTGATGGACGCGACAGGTGGTACTCCCGTGCGTCTGACCTCCAATTCGGCTACCGAGACGCCCGAAGGGTTTTCGCCTGACGGCAAGGAGGTGTATTATTCGGCAGCAGTACAGGCTCCGGCAGCGAGCGCGATGTTCCCGTCGTCGCGCATGACACAGCTTTACGCAGTCAGCGTGGAGGGTGGCAAGCCGCGCCAGGTGCTCGGCACTCCGGCACAGTCGCTCGCGTTCACGAGCAAAGACGGGTCGTTCCTCTATCAGGATGTGAAAGGATTCGAGAATGCGTGGCGCAAACACCACACATCGTCGGTGACGCGTGACATCTGGAGCTATGACGCCAAAACAGGCAAACATAAAAACCTTACAGAACGTGCGGGCGAGGACCGTAATCCGGTGCTTTCGGCCGACGGAACTACGGTATATTTCCTGTCGGAACGCAACGGCGGGACGTTCAATGTGTGGAAGGCGCCGCTCAACGATATGTCGAAGGCGGAGCCGGTGACAAAGTTCACCACGCATCCGGTGCGTTTCCTCTCGCAGGCAGCCGACGGCACGCTGGCATTCGGATATGACGGCGAGATTTACACTCTGCGTGAGGGAGGCAAGCCACAGAAGGTAGCCATCGACATGAATATCGAGGAATTTCCCGAGACGGAGCGTATACGGGTCACCGGACGCGGCGGAGCGTTGTCGCCCGACGGCGAGCAGGTGGCATTCGCGAGCCGCGGCGAAATCTTTGTCGGGTCGGTGGAGCACTCGTCGGTGAAGCAGATTACCAACACCGCGGCTGCCGAGGAGCGTCCGATGTGGCATCCGAAGGGCCGCGAAATCGTGTACACATCGATGCGCGACGGCCATTACAATATCTACTCGGCCAAGATCGCCCGCGAGGATGACCCGAACTTCTCCAATGCCACCCTTATCGACGAACAGCCGATAATCGCAGCCGACAAGACGGAGCGGACGCTGCCGCAGTTCTCGCCCGACGGCAAGAAGCTCGCTTTCATACAGGACCGCAACAAGCTGATGGTGATGGACACCAAGAGTAAGAAGGTGAAGCAGCTCACCGACGGCTCGACCTACAGCTACCGCGACGGCGGTTTCGACTTCAAATGGTCGCCCGACAGCCGCTGGATAGCGCTTGAGGTGGACGACAACCACCATAGCCCGTACACCGACATAGCCATAATCAATGTGGAGAGCGGCGAACTGACGCATCTGACCCGTTCGGGCTACACCGACCACAGTCCGCAATGGGCGATGGGTGGCAACGCGATAGTGTTTCTCTCGGAGAAGTACGGCATGCGCAACCATGCATCGTGGGGCTCGCAGGATGACGCCATGATAGTGTTCCTCAACCGCGACGCCTACGACAAATACAACCTGAACGAGGAGGACCTCGAACTGCGCAAGGAGGCTGACAAGAAGGCCAAGAAGGATAAAAAGAAAGATGAGGCCGCCAAAAAAGATGATAAAAAGTCGAAGAAAGATGCCGACAAAAAAGATGGCGACAGCGACGACGATGAGAGCGTAGAGGCAATCGTGGTCGAGCTTGACGGCATAGAGGACAGGGTAGAGCGCCTGACGCCGTTCTCGGCCGACCTGGCCGGCGCATGGGTGGACAACGACGGCGAAAACCTGTACTACCTTATGAGCGTGGAGAAAGGATATGACCTCTGGAAAATGGAACTGCGCGACCCGGCACCCTCAATCGCAGTGCGTATCGATGCCAACGGAGCGGCCATGTATCCGTCGGCCGACGGCAAGACGCTGTTTATCAGCGGTGACAAGATGCGCAAGATTGATGTAGGCTCCGACAAGTCGACATCGGTGAGCGCTTCGGCAACGATGACGCTCGACCATGCGGCTGAACGCGAGGCGATGTTTGACGAGGTGTATATCTCGGAGCGCGAGATGTTCTACAACAAAAACATGCACGGGGTCGACTGGGATGCCATGACGAAGGCTTATCGTAAATTCCTTCCGCATATCAACAACAACTACGACTTCTCGGAGATGCTTTCCGAACTCTTGGGCGAGCTCAACGTGTCGCACACCGGTTCGGGTTACCACGGTACGGAAGCGAACGCCATAACCGACCGCACGGCACGCCTCGGTCTGCTCTACGACATGGATTATGCCGGCAAGGGGCTCAAGGTCGAGGAGATAATCACCGGCGGACCGTTTGACAACGCGTCGACCAGACTACGCAAGGGTATGGTCATAACCAAGATAAACGGCGAGGAACTCGGCGACGATATTGACGCCACGACGGCGCTCAACAACCTCTCGGGCAAGAAAACGCTTGTGGAGGTAAAGGACCCTGCTACCGGCGCTACCTTCGAGGAGGTAATCAAACCGATAAGCTCGGGTGCGGAAAGCGACCTGCTCTACAAGCGCTGGGTGAAACAGCGTGCCGAAGATGTGAAGCGCTGGTCGAACGGCCGTCTGGGCTACGTGCATATCGAGTCGATGGGCGACGACAGTTTCCGTACACTTTATTCCGACCTGCTCGGCAAGTACAATAACTGCGAGGGTGCGGTAATCGACATACGCTGGAACGGCGGCGGACGTCTGCATGAGGATGTCGAGGTGTTCCTCTCGGGCGACAAATATTTCACTCAGGTGATACGCGGAACCGAAACGTGCGACATGCCTTCGCGCCGCTACAACAAGCCGACCATCATGCTTATGGCCGAGCCGTGCTACTCTAACGCTCACGGCACGCCGTGGGTGTACAAGAACCGCAATATCGGCCGATTGGTGGGTATGCCGGTTCCGGGTACGATGACTTCGGTCAACTGGGTTACGCTTCAGGATCCGACACTCTATTTCGGCATACCTGTGGTGGGCTATCAGCTGCCCGACGGAAGCTATCTCGAGAATACGCAGCTTGAGCCTGACGTGAAGGTGGCCAACTCGCCCGAGACGATAGTCAAAGGTGAAGACACGCAGTTGCGCCGTGCGGTCGAGGAGCTGCTTAAGGAGATTGACGCGAAGAAATAATACTGTTTCAGGGGAATATTTCGGGCAGAATTAGATTTTATCAGACCGCGGTTAAAAACCGCGGCTACTACTATGCTGATTCTCAATATGAGTTGCATAGTAGCCGCGGTTTTTAACCGCGGAGTGTTCAGCCCTGCAACGACTCCAGCTCCTACGCTTGCAGGGAACTTTGGTGAATAAATGAAAAATTAATTATAAGTATTTATGATGAAAAGCAAATTATTGGTATCAGCAGCCGCATTGGCACTTGTGGCTTGCACTGCAAAGGCCGAACCCAACAATTATAAGGTCGCGGTGGAAACTCCCGCTGTGGAAGAGGGTACGATGCTCTACCTTATGAATTTCGATACGTCCGACAAGATGGACTCCACGGTAGTGGTCAACGGCAAAGCTTTGTTTGAAGGTATTGTCGACACTCCGGTTTTTGTGCGTCTCGTGTCGGAGGGTGACCGTATGGGAATGTTTATACTTGAAAAAGGTGACATCACCGTAAAAGATGGCGACGCTGCCGGTACTCCTCTCAACGGACAGCTCAACAGCTACGGAGTGAAGGTAAAGGAACTCAATGACAGCTTTGCATCGCTGCCTCAGGACGACGAGGCCGGCCGCAATGCAGTGTATGAAAAATACCTGTCGATGACTGACAGCGTGATGAACGCCAATATGGACAATCCCATCGGTTACTATCTGTTCCTGCAGAAGGCTTACGATATGGAGCGCGACGAGCTTAATGCCGCTCTCGAAAAATATCCTTCGCTTAAAGGTTATACACGCATACAGAAGATAGCGAACACGTTTGAGCGCCAGGAAGCCACGGCAGCCGGCAAGATGTTCACTGACTTCGAGGTGACATACGACGGCACGACGCATAAGCTGAGCGACTATGTGGGCAAAGGCAAATATACGCTCGTGGATTTCTGGGCAAGCTGGTGCGGCCCGTGCATGCGCAAGATGCCGCATCTCAAGGAGATTTACGCGCAATATGCGCCGAAGGGACTCGAAGTGCTCGGCGTGGCCGTGTGGGACGAGCCTGAAAAATCGCTTGCCAAAATCGAGCAGCTTGAGTTGCCGTGGAAGCAGATAATCAACGCACAGACGGTGCCGACCGATCTTTACGGCATACTCGGCATACCATGCATCATACTGTTCGCCCCCGACGGCACGATAGTAGGACGTAATTTCGAGGACGAAGAGCTCAACCCAATACTTGCCGAAGCGTTCGCTCCGTCGGCTTCGGCACCGGCAAAGAGCGACAGCGACAACAAATGATGAAGATTATCACGGGACTGATGAAAATATGGCCAAAGCGGTGGATTTCTACCGCTTTGGTTGTGTTGGCGATATTGTATCTGACATTAGTGCCGCGACCGTTGCCCGACAACAATATAGACATACCGGGGCTTGACAAGGCGGTGCATGCGGTGATGTTCGGCGGACTGGCATTCGTGGCATGTATAGACATGGCGATGCGCGGACGCAGGCGCTACGGGTTGCTGACATCGCGCAGGGTGTGGGGTGTGGCGATAGCCGTGGCGACGTTTGGCGGCGCGGTAGAGATAGCTCAGCAGTCGATGGGGGCGGGCCGTTCGGGCGATGTGTGGGATTTCGCGGCTGACTGCGCCGGGGTGGCTGTCGGGATATTGTCGGCGATGTGGGCGCTTCGCGTGTGGCACAAACAAAACCGCGGTGCGTCGCGTTAATGAAAATAACGAAATATATATTGAACACATATATGACACAATCATTGGTGATGGATATGGCGGCGTCGTTCCGCCGCAATCAGAATGTAGACGCACTGTCAGATCTCAACGGTGAGACAATGAGTTATGCGGAGCTTACGGACCGCATAGCGCGCATGCATGTGATGTTCCGTCACGCCGGGATTAAACGCGGCGATAAAATTGCATTGTGCGCCAAAAACTCGTCGCACTGGGCGGTGGCGTTCCTGTCGGTCCTGACTTACGGAGCCGTGTCGGTGCCGATACTCAATGAGTTCAGGCATGACAGCATACAGCACTTAGTGACACATTCCGATGCCCGGATGCTTTTCGTGGACCCTGCGATATGGAAAGGACTCGATGTGTCGCAGATGCCCGATGTGGAGGGATTTTTCGATATCGAGACGGGACGGCTGCGGCTGTCACGGTCAACATCGGTGAAGACGGCATACGACGAGCTTGACCGGCTTGTTGCCATGGATTATCCCGACGGTATCGATGCCGGAAATTTTGACCGTGATTATTTCCGCGATACGAAAGATGACCTTGCGGTAATCAACTATACGTCGGGGTCGACGGGAATGTCGAAGGGGGTGATGATAAGCTACGGCAACCTGTGGAGCAACGCACGGTATGCCACGGACAATATTCCGTTTTTCGAGCCGGGTGACGGGATGGTGTCGATGCTTCCGCTGGCGCACATGTTCGGCCTGTTGGTGGAGCTGATATTCCCGTTGCTCAAGGGGTGCCATATCACATTTCTCGGACGTGTGCCGTCGCCGAAGATACTGCTCGACGCTTTTGCACAAATCAAGCCTAAACTTGTGGTGACCGTGCCGCTCGTGATTGAGAAAATTGTGGTCAACAAGATATTCCCCGCTCTCCGCAAGCCGCTGATGAGGGTTCTGACGCATATTCCGGTGCTAAATGACATAATATACAGGAAGGTCAGTGCAAAGATGATTGACGCTTTCGGCGGAAATCTGCACCAGTTGGTGGTAGGCGGGGCGGCGCTCGCTCCTGCCGTGGAGCATTTCCTGCTGAGGATAAAGTTCCCGTACACGGTGGGCTATGGCATGACGGAATGCGCTCCGCTGATAAGCTATTGCTTCTGGGACAGGCAGAAACCGGGGTCGTGCGGCCTCGTGGTGGACAGAATGCAGGCAAAGGTTGATTCGCCTGACCCGGCGACGACGCCCGGAGTGCTGTGGGTAAAGGGTGACAACGTGATGAAAGGTTATTATAAAAATGAAGAGGCCACGGAGGCGGTGTTCAAGGACGGATGGATGAATACGGGTGACATCTGTATACTCGACAACGATGGCTACCTGTTTATAAAAGGTCGCGACAAGAGCATGATACTCGGCCCGAGCGGCCAGAACATATATCCGGAGGAGATAGAGAGCAAGCTGAACCACCTGCCGTTTGTGGCCGAAAGCATAGTGGTGGAGCGCGACGGCCGACTTGTGGCTATCGTGTATCCCGACGAGGAGGCCGCGCGTCGCGCCCAGTTGCCGAAAGAGAAAATCGACAAGCTGATGGACTATAATCTCACGACGCTCAACCGTGAACTTCCGGGGTATTCGAAAGTCGCGTCGATAGAGCTGAGGGAGGAGCCGTTTGAAAAGACTCCGAAGCAGTCGATAAAGCGGTATCTGTATAAGTGACCGAATTTGCCCGGGTTTTATCGGAAATGTGGGATGGAGTGAATATACATTAATTGGCGGCTGCACCGGGGTGCAGCCCTACATGATGATGCGGCGTGTCATGGGTGGAATAAATATGGTGGAACGGGAGAACATGATTGCCTTGGTCGATGTTATATTTACGAACAAATCGTAATAGAAAATGAAAAGATTATATCGATCGAATACCAACCGGCTCATAGCGGGAGTATGCGGGGGGCTCGGGGAATATTTTCATATCGACCCTGTGATAATAAGAATTGTATCGTTTGTGCTCGGCGTTTGCGGCGTCGGAATTCCGGCATATATACTGTTCTGGCTTTTTGTGCCGAATAATCCGGACCCAAGTATGTGATACCATTGACCGGCTCTGCTCATGGCGAGTGTGGCCGGCAAGTCATACAGGCGGCGTGATGCCGCCTTTTTTGTTTTGAATTACACTCAAATTATGTATATGCCGTTCAGGATTGCGTTCTGCCTGAATATATTTCCCATTTTAGTTTCAATTCTGTATTTTTTTCGATAAGCTGCTCTATGCGGCGGTCTTTTTCCCGCAGATATTCTATAAGTTCAATAAGGGAATTTCCGGAACGGGGTTCGGCCGCATCGCAATTTTTTCTCACCATAGACCCTTCGCCCGTCAGCAGCCATTTCGGGTCGAGCCACTCAAATGTTTGAATGAGATTTGATAAAAATTCAAATCCGGGTTTATTTCGCCGTAAAACACAAACAGACCTTACCGTCTGGTCTCCAATGCCAATTTTCCTTGCAAAAGCGGCCACAGAAAGATGTTCATGCTCAATAATTTGATTAATTCGGTCATTAATTTCCATAAATATTTTTCAAAAAAATCATGCAAATATTTGGTTTTATCAAAAATATGTTTGATATTTGCAATCAAATTGTTCATACTAATGCAAATTTACAAATAAAACCACATTAAATTCCAACTCATAACATTAATAATGCATAATATACAAATAATGAACAACGGAAACATTTTTAAAATCCAATATTTTTTTAATTAAAAAAGTTAATTATAAAAAAACGTTTTTTGAATCTTGCGCTTCTTTCATTGTTGACTGTATCAATGCCAATCGGATTCACAAGTTGCTCGGACAACGATGATGATATCGACAGGCTTGACCAGACAACCAATGATCTGACATCGCAAATCGCCAAACTCAGCGAAGCGATTGACGCAAACAAAACCGCAGCTGCAAATGCAGCCGCAAATGCCGACGCCGCCATCAAGGCAGCAGCCGAGGCAGCCCAGAAGGGCGACAAGGCACTCGCCGAGGCACAGGCAGCAGCAGCTCAGGCAGAGCTGGCCAAGCAGGCAGCAGCTCAGGCAAAGGCTGACGCTCTCGCTGAAATCAAAGCACAGGCCGAGGCTTTGCAGAAACTTATCAGCGCCAATTCATCGGCTATCGAGACAAACGCCAAGGACATCGCCGCACTTCTCGGCCGCATCGAGGGTGTTGAGGCACAGCTCAAAGCGCTTGACGTAGAGAAAATAATCAGTGAAGTAGCAACCCTGCAGAAAGACCTTGCCGACCAGATCGCAGCTTCAAACAAGGCACTTGAGGCAGTGAACGTACAGCTCGCCGCTCTCGAGTCGTTCAAGACCCTGATTGAAGGCAAGATGTCGACTCTCGAAGGTACAGTAGCCGGTCTGTCGACCGAACTGAGCACCGTAAAGGGCAATATCGAGACTCTTACTTCAGACCTCAAGGAGCTTCAGGGCTCGGTAAGCACACTGACTGCATCGGTGGCTACCAACACCAGCGCCATAGCTTCAATCAATACCGAGCTTGCTTCGGTTAACACTAAACTTACCGACCTCAGCGCCAAAATTACTACCGAGGTGGCTAACGCTATCAATACCATCGCCGGTGTAATCAGCTCACGTCTGACGAGCGTAACCCTTATGCCCGACCTCTATATCGACGGTATACCTACCATCGAGTTCGTATCGGCTCAATATGTCCCCGCAATGAAGAAGGGCGGCGACTGGGTGCCCTCGACCAGACCTGCCGTCATCGTTTCAAACAACGAGACCGAGGTACAGTATCGCCTCAACCCTGCCACAATAGGTGAAGGCGATATCAACAAGGGAGGTCTTGCATTCGTGTCACGCGTAGCCACTGCCCGTGCAGCCGAAGTAGAAAACGACCTTATCAATGTGTCTTCCGCTTCAATCGAGAGTGGCGTGCTTACAGTGAAAGCCGGCAAGTCAAACACCAAGACTCTCAACCTCGCAGGCAACAAGATAAACATCGTTTCTCTCAAAGTGCCTATCGCACAGAAACATCTCTTTACCGAGCAGGGTGAGAAAGAGGCTAACGTATACTCCGAGTATACCCGCCTGAATGAAGTTTACTTCCGTCCGGAACTTGACAAGAGCAAGCTGGTTGCATCTGACATACCCGTTAACTTCAACGACTCTACCGCTATCTATGCGACTGCAATGAATACCCATATCGCATACGAACTGCAGTATGACAAGACTCTTGACCTCGAGACATTAGTACAGCCATGTGCATTCAGCGCCAACAAACACAACGCAATGACTTACGAGCAACTCCGTAAGTACGGCTTTGATGTCTACTTCCACAAAGCCGGCGCAGCTTATACCGCAGGCAACCACGATATGACAGACCAGCAGCGTTATGCAAAGGTTGAAGGCAATATCCTTACTCCTGTGCTTCCCACAGGTGAAACAGGCAATCAGGCCATTATCGACAAGCAGCCTATCATCGCGGCTACTCTTGTTGATGTCACCAACAAGAACATTGTAGAGCAGGTATACTTCAAAGTTGCATTCGTGAAGAAGAAAGTAGAACCGGTGGTAGTTGACGTTCCCGAATTCGATGCAGATCTTGATTGCGACGGCTTCAACTGGAACATGAGCTGGACTCAGATGGTTGATCTCGTAATGAAGAACCTCAACGGCGGCGCAGGTATGTCGCAGGATGACTTCATGAAGATCTACAAGAAAGAGAATGTACAGATCGTTGACTGCGATTACAACAGCGGCGAAAATGTAAATGTCTACATCCTGAACGACGGTGGTGTGGCAGCCAATACCGTAATCAACTGGACCGGCACTAACGAGCATATCGGCCATATCGACCTCGGCAAGTCCAAGACATTCACTGTAACCGTGAAGTTTGTTGACGAAACAGGTATCAACCCGACTATCATCATCAACCTCAAGGGTGTTGTTACGGCTCCCGAATCACTCAAGCCGGTTCTCGGCTCTACCGACCCGATCAAGTGGCAGAATGAGGTAATGCTTGTTTACCCGACTCCGTTTGAGGATATCGCAGGTGCAACAGCCGAATACTCTACCAACATACTCCAGGGCCGCATCAAACCCTACGCCAAGAATCTCCTGTCATGCGCTACCTACGATGTAGATTACCGCAACAAGAGCAGCTACCAGGGTGAGGCACTCGCCTTCCAGTCAGGTTACGGCCACCATACGATTACTTCAGCCAACCAGGCCAACCTTAATGACATCACTTATAACATCGCCAACAACGCCAGCGGTAAGGCTCTCGTAGCAGCCGGTGCGAAAGTGGAAGGCGGCAAGGTGGTAGCAGGTAAGGACGTAGTCCTCGACTGGAGTGCTTACATCAATGGTCTCGCTGTCAACAACGTAGTATTCGGTACTTCTTACCTCCGCGTGGTTTACCCGCTGTACCTCAACACTACGCTTGCCAAGGGTATCACCGACGACTCAACCCCGCAAACCATCAACCTGAGCGACAATCTGACACTCACCGATGCTTACGGACACGAAGTTGCCCATACCAATGACGGCAAACTGACTCAGAAACTTTGGGACTACTACGTAGTTGAAGATCCCGAGTTCGGCAGCAACGTAATGCTTGCAACTGATGCAAACGGCAGCAATGCTGTAAGCCTCGAAAGCCTGAACATGTCGGCCAACGTTGATACCACAACAGGTGACCTCACCTTCGTGAACCGTGGTGCCGCTCTCCAGGACAACCGCTTCCTCATGGTTCCCGTGACCATCGAGCACAAGTGGGGTACAATCACCGGCAAGGTTGCAGTTCCCTTGAACAAAAAGTTCTGACAAGCACATACATATAGGTTATCTAAATAGTTTGGACAAAGTAGTGCAAGAGTTCAAATAGAGAACAATTGTTACCGGTAGTATTTGTTTAAAACGGGGAATGGCGTGTTGAAAAACACGCCATTCTTTTTTTGCATCTATGGGCGAAGCATGAGGGGATTGATGATGCCTGCGGCAACACCACGCAGCATGATGCGTCTCGTCCCGGCCAAGGCGCTTTCGCGCCATGACCGGGTTAATCATATAGATGATGCCTGCGGCATCGGATGGTGCAAAACTTACAAAATATAGTAAATATTACCCGTCATGATG
>OFFD01000204.1_pt1 | contig 54995 bp, 60 predicted proteins | sample 1521291 | NCBI WGS metagenome assembly OFFD01 (sample SAMEA3504103, study PRJEB24116) | mouse gut metagenome | biome: mouse gut; feature: mouse-associated habitat; material: faeces | place: Denmark | collected 2011 | reverse complement strand
CTCGCAAAGGGCTGGGGTAATTTTTTATCTGACCGCATTATTATTTGGCGGTTACGATTTATCTGTTCCCCAAAATGTTTTTGGGGTTTATGAAGATGTAAAATCCTATCCGTTACAGACATGGATTAACAATGCGGGCTTTGGCAATTATGACAGCGTAAGCCATCAGGACTTGGGGAAAATCAGTCAGATGTTGCACTTGAATGTAGAAGCCCTCACTATCCTTTCGTATTATATAAGTTTATGAAAGCGAAAAAAATCCACCCTATTATTCAGCGCTTACTTTTCATTTTGTAAAAGTGCTATGTATCCCATCTCCAATCGTTCCATGTAATGTTCCTGCCAGTCTGGTATCTTTTTTCGAAATATCTTCCAGTCGCGTTCTGATATTTGCATTCCTCTATGACTCCTTTCCAAAGGTCAATCCCATAAGTTCCATTGCTATTTTTTTGCTTTGAACTCTCATCATGCTATCATCTGCATTGTTTTCAGCCAAGAGATTCATACTTCCGTACCACACAATTTCCTGATTCATAATTACAAAATGTTCACATGGTTCTTCTACTGTTTTTATATAAAAACCCAACTGGCGCATTTCTTCATGTAATTGCATCCAAAAGCGACATCACCAAAACCATATGAGTCCGGTTCCCATGTCACAATTGTAATTTCAACTCCCGCCAGCTGCTTATCACGTAATAAGCTAATCAGTTCATATACTTTCGCACCACTGATTACCGGACTTGATATAATAATATTTTTATCAGCCTGCAATAAATCTTTTCTATATACTCCACAATAGTTCTCACTATCAAAAATTGCATTTGTGATATTCATAATCTTCCCAAGATATAATTGCACTTATAGGCTCAATCAATAACATTTCAATCCTTCTCTTAACAAACTATTTGTTAAAATTTCTCATCTCCGCTTTACTACAAGTTTTTCCAACAGTCTCTTACATGAACCAACACTTTGACAAACAATTCATTACTGCTTGTCCACTTCCGAAAAGAAGTATTCCAACGTCTCCACAAACATATTATGTTCAAACAGTTCCTTAATTTGCCCCCGATTCATCCAAGTAACCTGTGCCACTTCATCTGTTGTGGCATTACCCAAATCAACCTCTCCATCATACTCAAACAACCAAACATCCATAATGTCATTAAATATTTTACCATCTATGATTTTTCGTGTTTTTGTAAAAAGAACTTGTCCTTTTTCCGGATTCAAGTCAACACCAACTTCTTCTTTGGCTTCCCTGATTGCTCCTAACAGGCTATCTTCACCTTTCACAACCGAACCACCTACACATTCCCACATCAACGGATATGTTGGTCTATTTGCAGAACGCTGCGAAATCAGATACTCTCCTTTGGAATTGCGAATCCAAACATGCACCACCAGATGGTATGCGTCTATCGGTAACTGCTCACCTCTGACATATTCCCGTCCGATGAGTATCCTATTTTCATCATACAAATCCCAAATTTCCGCATCCGGTACATACTCCACAATATCCCCAAAATCTGCATTCAAAGTCTTACATATCTTGCTCAGAATCGTAAGACTTACTTCTTCATCACGTCGCAATTTTGTCATTGTATTTGGAGCAATTTCTGCCTTTTTACGTAAATCAGATTTGCTCATTTCTTTATCAACCAATAATTTCCATAATCGTTTATATGATACAGCCATAATAGCATCTCCCATTTCTTATTTCCGTTATCCTACCAACTTGTCCAACATCTCTATAGTCTTTTTCTTTTCACCGCTGCCATTTGTTTTAAATCTCAGCAATGGAATTTCATACAGCTCCATTTCATCTTCCATTTTTACAAATCCATATTTTTCATACAATGGCCGTCCCATATCTGTTGCCTCTAAGGCAATCTGTGACACACCCAGTTCCCTCGCATCATTTACCAATAAATCCAATGTGTGAATTGCAATTCCCTGTCTTCTATATTCCAGTGCAGTATACATATTCATAATATACGCTTTTTTGCCCGTCGGATTATGATATGTCGGCATTACCTGATAAAAGCTGACACCGCCTGCACCGATAAATGTTCCGTTATCATACACCAGATACGCAATATGTTCACCGCTTTCTAATGCACGCTTATAATATGCATAAGATTCCTTTTCCACCACTGACATATCCATATCATCCGGCAATTTGTTGGCTGCACGAAGAACAAATCCAAGCGTATCCATCTATTAAGTGATTTGATATAAACTGCATTTAACGCATGAATACAAAATCCGGTTTCTGGTACATCACCCAAGGTAAGACGCTGATAACAAATACCTGCTGGTATTCCACATGCTCGAAGCAACGCAGCAAGAAGATTTGCCTTTGCCCAACAAATACCAACGCCTTGTTCCAACACCTCTGTGGCAAATTTGGTCACACACTTGTCCTGAACATCCCATGAATGTTTTATATCATCACGCACAAACTCATAAATTGCCTTAATCAAAGATATTTCATCTGTATATTTTAGTTTACAATTCATCCGCTTTTGATAGGATGCTGTTGTTCTTCCAGTTTATGTATTTTGAGACCGATAAGTATTCTTCTATGGTATCCTTGATCATTAGTTTTTTCATTTCTTCCACCTAAAACAATCTATATTATCTGCCGCTTTCTCTGTCTGTAAATTACTTCCTGCAATCCTACTTCTTCTAACAAACTTCTTGCAGTCTCATAATCTGCACCAATGTCCTCCACAACATGAGCATCTGAACCTATCGTGACATATTTTCCACCGTTAGCTTTATATATCTCCAATAATTCTTTTCCTGGCATAGTCTGCACATGCCCCTTTCTCAAAGAAGATGTATTAAGTTCTATGACTAAATCCTTTTCTAACAGATTGCGGAATATTTCATATATGACAGCTTCCTCATAATAGATTTCTCCATAATAACGCTTGGGAAAATCAATATGCCCCAGCACATCAAATCCTCCGGTCTGAACCGTTTTTAAGACTTCTTGCCAATACAATGTATAAAATTCTTTGGCAGAATATTGTTCTCTTACCTTTTGACAAGGAAACATATCTCCTATCCAATGAATACTCCCAATCACAAAATCATATGGATATTTTGTCAAATCCTTCAAGCATCTTTCATACAAATGCGGTTCACCAAATTCTATTCCTGCTAATATTTCCACCGGCACATCTACATTATTTTTTATCTCGTTAAATTGCCTCCAAAATCCATCAGCACAATAATAATTATAGCCATAATCATTTGTATTCATATCGACATGGTCAGTAAAGCATATTGTCCCTATTCCTCTCGTTTTTGCCTTCTCAATATAATCTTCCATTTTCGCATCCGAATCACAAGAAAATTCAGTATGTATATGCATATCTCTCATTTCACTAATTCCTTCCTAACACAGCATTTTTCAAATAATCTGCAATTCCATCATGATCATTGTCACCTATCATGCTATCTGCAATTACTTTTACTTCATCAATCGCATTTCCCATAGCTACTCCGATGCCACATAATTTAAGCATCCCAATATCCGCATAATCGTCTCCAAACGCTATAATATCATCTGTAGTAATTCCGCACGCTTCACACATATGTAAAATCGCATTTTCTTTTGTAGCTGTTTTCTTTGTAAATTTATACCAGTATCCATCCGAGAACCTGACGCAATCACATTCCGGCAATTTTTCCTGCAACATTTTTGCCGCATTTTCATCAAAAATTTCTACACACATTTTCAAAGATGGCATTTCAAATTCAGTAAAGTCCGTATAAATACTGTCTCCCCAGCTTTTATCTTGCTGTTTGGGGTCTATCTTATAATTCCAATAATGTTCGTCCACAGTATCTATGGTAATCTCGCATTCATTACCACAGGTTTCTCTTGCCATCTTTATCAACTCTTTTGTTTCTTCTGTTGAAAACTCTGCTTTATAAATATATGTTTCCTTATATTTTACCAATGCTCCTGCACTGGAAATCACTACATCAGCATTCAGCTTCGCTATAAATTCCATGGAATTTTTCTCACTTCTGGAAGTCGATACCCCAATCATGATCCCCTGTTTCCGACAGTTCTCCAACTCCTGCATTGTTTGTTTTGATATCGTTTTATCTGTTTGTAATAATGTTCCGTCCAAATCAAATAATAAAAGCTTACAATTCATAATCAATACCTTTCATTCACCATTTCCATTTTTTCTATACTTCACATATCAATCCATTGAATAAACGCTGTCTTATCCGAACTGTTATATCCTGCATTTCTATAAAAATTTAAGGTACTTTCTTCCTTGGAACCAGTAAGCAGCATCATCTTATAGCAATTGTTATCTTTAGCAATCTGCTTTGCATAATTCAAACAGGCTGTAGCATATCCTTTCTTACGATAGTCTCCGTGTGTTACCACATTTTCCACAAATGCATATGGACGGACAGTTCTTGTAAGATTAGGGATAATCACACATACGCATGATGCCACAATCTTATTATCCACTTCACAAACAATAAGATGATGATTCACGTCACTAATAATACTTTTCCATGTGTTTCGTAAATGCTCTGTATCATCCGGAATACTTTCCTCGTGCAGATACAGATATAACTGCAATATTTCATTCAGATCATTTGTGTTTGCTTCTCTGGCTATCATTTATTCCAAACATCTCCTATCAAAAATTTTATATCATTTCTTGTCCAACAAATAGCACAAAATCGCTTGCTGTACAGTTATCAAACATTTCTTGAATCCATACCCCACAAAATAATCACTGTTGATTACATCCTCTGATACCTCTTCTCCTCGAAAGAACGGTGGGCAAGGATTCAAAATTGCTCCCTGATTAGCTTTTTCCATTTGTTGCAAGGTAATTTGATATTCTTTAAAATCTTCCTTCGCCTTATTCAGTATGGAGTCAGTACATATAATATCTTTTCCAATAACCGCTTCATCGATATTTGTATGGAAATTAATATTGTCTATCTCATATCCAACAGGACAGCATTGCTCCAACTCAAATCCCATTAGTTGAGAAGCTTCTTTCCATGTATTCCCAATATTTCCTTTTGCTCCCACAAACAAAACTTTCTTTTTTCCAATATCTTTATGAATCTTTGACAATGCATATAGATCCGTAATAATTTCACACGGATGATTTTCTGAAGTCATAGCATTAATTACAGGAATCCTTGCATGTTCTGCCATGCTCTTTGCAATCCCAATATCACTATGGCGTACCACAATAGCATCAACCCAGTTTTCTAAATACCCTATCACATCTTGGATTTTCTCTTTTTTATCAAGTGCTTCCGGCGGAAAAAGTATCGTCTTACCGCCCAACTCCTGAATTCCTTTTTCAAACGTTACTCTTGTGCGAATACTACTCTCCGGAAAGAATAATACAACCGTCTTTCCTTCTAAAGGTTTCACCTGACTCACGTCATCTGCAAACTCATCTGCCAATTTGAATATTTCATATATCTCTTCTTTGGAAAAATCATCTACATAAACAAGACTTTTACTCATTCTTTTTGTTCCTCCAACATATTTTACATCTCAATCTCACTATCAAAATACTGTTCCTGAAAATGAATCTGCTCCATGATTTCTTCTTTTGTAAAAGTCATCCCCGCAGGTGTAACAACCCATTTTTCTTCCACATCATCATTTCTATGAACAACAGCAATAATCTTACCAGTAAACTTTTCTACTGCTTCGTCCACACCCAATATATAAGCGTCCTGTTCTTCTCCATCCGGTGCCATAATACCTTCCACATACCCATAATTTATCGGATAATACATATCCTTATGTTCAGGATGATAACTTCCCAATGGTCTGTCAACCGTTATTGTCACTATATTTCCAACAACTGAATCAACTCTCAACTGTTTCCTTATCCGTTCTGCTATCTCCGCATTCACAGCCTTCTCTTCACTACCATAAGTCCAGCCAAAACCATCTCCCACATATCTTGGAAAGATATGCATATGATAGTGTCCAACATCATTGAACTCACCACCATTTTGCATGATACTATAACCATTTGGATTATACATCTCCTTTAATGCTTTCACTATCTTCTTCGACACAAGCATCAAATACGCCAATAAGTCATCCGGAATTTCATCCGCATCCAAATAGTGCTGTTTCGGAACCAATAATATATGTCCTTCATTAATCGGTTCCATATCCATAAAAGCCATTACAAGCTCATCCTCATATACAAAATCTGTTATAATCTGTTCTTTATGGCAAAATACACATTCACACATCATTTTTTCTCCAACTAGTTTTTATTCTACAGACATTACATATATCTGACACGGATTCGCCTCATCCCATAACGTCGGAAGCATTTCAAATTCCTTGAATCCAAGGCTGATATAAAATCTGTTGGTATCATCATAATCTTCATATTTACCCATTTGCACTGTCTTTACCTGTTTCCTTCAAGCACAGAAATCCAATATATTCTGCATCCTCAATTGCTCCAATACAAATCTGGTCCACACTCTCCCTTATATACTGCTCTCTGCCTTCCTCCATTGCAAACCAATCAGGCAGTGCTTCTAATATTTTCCGCACAACAGTTTCTTTCATCTGAGGTTCACATATTTGTTCAAATGTCATTTTCTTCACCTTTCATTTTCAAAACTGCCTCTCTGACAGCACATCTACTCATTCTGCACAACAAACACATATCTTCCATCAGCGTATTCAAAACCATTCTGGCTATAATATTTAAGCAGGGGTTCATTTTCCGCAATCAAAATAATATACAGATAATCCTTGTATTTTTCCTTGATTCTCTGTAGCAATTTCTTCCCAATACCTTGTCCCTGATATTCCGGATCAACACATAAATAGTGAACATACACAGTCAATTCACTATCGTCAATTGCATTAATAAGACCAACTAATTTCCCATCATCCCAAGCAGTAAATACTGTTTCACTATTATCTATTGCCTTTTTCAAACGTTCCAGATAATTAGCAGAAAGCCATCCAACAGACTGAAACAAATCCTGTAGATCTTTTGCTATATAATTTTTTGTATCTCTATATGTAATCTCCATTCTTATTCTCCATTCAACCTATAAACTCTATCTTTTCTATGATATTACAACATGCGTTCTTTTTCAATATACTCTCGCAATTTCTTGCGATTATTTCTTGCGATTATATCTCAATCTGCAATACCAAAACAATACTTTGATAAAGCAATTCAGGTGCTACAGCATCTGCCATAGCACCCAAATCATTAATTCTATCGGCTATTTCTATCTCGCTCAACCTTCTTCTCTCGCATTCCCTCCTCATAAATCCTGTCAAACAGTTCATACCGCCCCTGCTGATTCATATCAGCTCCCAGTCTGTCTATTACCTTGTTAAACAGCTTAATCCCTGCAAAATATTCCATATCCCAGAATCCGAACACTTCAGACAATACATCCGTTGAATACTCTGTAATCCTACCTGCATCAATACCCAACAACTCCATCGTTCCTATTATCCGCTCTGTTCTCTCTTGGATAAATTCTTTTGTCCTTTGCTCCTCATAATAATCTGTCAGAAGCTTAGCTTCCTCATAGACTGTATGAAAATCCGTATCCAGCCCTACAGTTTCAAAATAAGCCTTTACCATCTCAAATGTTGAATCTGTTCCCTCAATATCAAACAAATAACAGCAAACTTTTTCAGCTACACTCATGCCCATATATTCATCCTTATTGGATGGTAATCTTACCATTTCTTCATACTCCTGAAAATCATCCTGCTTCAAATCAGGCTCAACATCCTCAACCGTAGATAGCAATTCATCTAATCTGTCACTCACCAACTCATAGCTAGAAACAACACCTTCGACTGCATGGTTCTCTACTGTACCAACATCATAGCCTCCACCAATATCCGCCACATCCCTAGCCACTACATCCACAACATCTGTTTCCACAACATCATCTGCCACCACTTCCGACACAGTCACATCCTCTTGCACCTGATATGGATTTTCTGGCACTTCAACCTTATACATCTCCTTAATATCCCCAAGTTCATCTACTGGTACCCGAAGTTCCAATTCTGCCTCCTTGAGACTTCCATCTCTTTCAAGACATCGCTCCACTGCTTTTAGTTTCTTATGATTATCCTTCTTTTGCATCTTTATCTGCTCCAGCCTATCCCGGTAATCATTCTCAGATTTCTCAAAAAAAGCCATATCCTCTGTAGTCTTGCACGACCTTTTCTGCGATGCCCTATCGCGATACAATTCCTTCTGTACCTTACACAATTCCTCATCCACGTTCTCTAATCTGAACTTTAATCTATATAAATCTCCAAAGGATTTCACATCATAGTTTACAACCAGCAGATATTCCTCCTGTAATTCATGCATTTTCCGTATCTGCTCATACAGATAAGCTGAGCCATAAGTAAATCGCTTCACCCCGGCACTTTCACGGCAATGTGTTCACCTGTCTTTATCTCAAATCCCTGCTTTTCAAGCAGAAAAATGAAATGCTCCATACCACCTGCATTAAGTGCACAAAATCTGGCATCCTGTTCAATCCACTTGGAAAATACCTGTTCCCGCTCCCATTGTGGTCTTGCCATATTTTTAGGCTCTTTGCCGTATTCTGCAGGAGTAATGTACAGTCTGTATTCGTCACACAGCTTATTGGTAATCGGCTGGAATTTATATTTCCAGTCACCCTCGTGATACTGAAACTTATATCCCGTTACCATATTTACACTGTTTATTACAATGTGGGCATGAAGATGATTTCTGTCTGTGTGAACAGCCACCACAGCCTCATACTCTCCACCAAATGCCTCCTCTGCAAACCGCATGGCTATATCATACATAATCTCCGGTGTTCCTTCACCCGGCTTCAGTGATAATACAAAATGATATCCCTGCCTGCCGCCGACTTTACCAAACATCTGCTTGGTTGCCTTCATCTGCTCATATGCAGTATCCGGCAGGCAGTTAATACTGCCCGCCAGATTGGCATTCCCAAGCTTTTTCGGTTGCAGAATATAGTTGATGGCATGCTCCAGATGAATATCTATCCTTGCCTTACAACTCGCCTTTATGTGCACTACTGGCTCTTACCGCTGCCGATATCAATCTTGTGGCAAAACAGATTGATATCAACAAAACGTATCAGCGTCTGAACGGAAAGGATATCACCACTCCGCCTAAGACAAAGAAAAGCAAGCGGAAAGTTCCAATCCCTGACTTTCCGTGTAAGGAGCTGCAAAACTTTATCAATACCAGATATATACTTGACCCTAACGAAAGACTATTCCCGGCTACCAAGCACTTTCTCTCTCATGAAATGGAGCGGGGCTGTAAGAAAACCGGCATTAAGCGGATACGAATTCATGACATCCGCCACTCGCATGCCAGTTTACTTATCAATCAGGACTGTGATACACTTATCCTCGCTGACAGACTGGGACACGAAAAGGTATCCACAACACTGAATACTTACTCGCATCTGTTTCCGCACAAACAGCAGGAACTTGTCAGCAATCTGGAACAGCTTGCAGCAACCGTTGATGTTACACCGACACCAGAACCGCCAACAAGTAACCCTTTACTTGAAACTATGGGAATTTCCTATGATGATGGCGCGGCTGACAGTTCAGCAACTTCGGATGCAGCATATGCCAATGCAGGACTTCCATACGGACCAGCGCCACTGCCAAAGGAAACAACACCGGGAAAAGTTATCCCTATGCCCCAAAGAAAAGTTATTTGATTTTCCAGACACTGTTCGGAAAATGCAAGCTTATAATAAAACGATGCGAAACAGAGTAGCTGCGTTTAGTAGCCAAATAGTAGCAGAGCAAAAAGAAAAGCCCGGGAACACCCTGTTTATAAGGCTTCTCAGACTCGTAGCGACTATTCGAACTCTATATACAAACTGCCGCTTCACGGTCTTTTATCGTGAAAGCGGCAATTTATATTCGCAGTTTATATTGCCAAAGTATATGGCATTACTTTCTATCAAATGTTTTTACCATTCTAAAATGCAGGTTCCCCAGGTCAAACCTCCTCCAAAACCTGACATTACTATCTTATCGCCCTCTTCAAGCATCCCTTTCTTATTTACCTCGTCCAAAAGGATGGGAATACTTGCCGCGGAAATATTTCCGCAATGGTCAAGGCTGATCGGAAACTTTTCCATCGGGGCATGGAGCCTTTTTGCCACGGATTGTATAATACGGATATTGGCCTGATGCAATAAGAAATATTTGATCTCTTCTGTCCCTACCTGCGCTTTTTCTAAAACTCTTTCTATTGAGGCCGGCACTGTCGTCACCGCAAACTTATAGACTTCCTGCCCGTCCATATGTACATAATTAGTTTCAGGATTTTCCTGTACAAGCGGATTGCTGTTTGCTCTTGCGCGGCAGGCAAGCACGCTCCCCTTTACGCCGTCCGATCCTTGCTCAAACCCGAGTATGCCCCCCTGTCCTGCGCCAAGCACTGCGGCGCCTGCACCGTCGCCGAACAAAACGCAGGTGCTCCTGTCGTTCCAGTCCATGATCCTTGACAACGTTTCGGCGCCTATGATCAATGCGTTTTGATAGATCCCGCTTTGTAAATAAGCATATGCCGAATGCATGGCAAACATAAATCCCGAACAGGCTGCATTGATGTCGAACGCCACAGCCGCCTTGGCCCCGATTGCCGCCTGTACCTCACAGGCGGTAGACGGAGTAATATCGTCTCCCGTAATCGTTCCTACAATGATAAGATCCAGTTCCGCTGCCTGTATACCGGCATCCAAAAGCGCATTTTTCGCCGCTTCTACAGACATTTGTGTTGTCGTTTCCTTCTTCACCAGATGCCTTGCCTTTATTCCCGTGCGGCTGCTGATCCATTCGTCCGAAGTATCCATGATAGTTGATAAAAAGTCGTTGGTTACGACGCTCTCCGGAAGGAAACTTCCCGTTCCTAATATTTTAACGGACATATCCTTGTTTCTCCTTTTTGAAAATTTCTTTATGCAAATTCCTGCATAATATCATGTACCGTTTCCATCTTCTCCGCTCTCCATGCATTTTCCCCGCAGAAAATCAGACCGTTATCCAAATCTCCTTTTACCGCGTTGACCAAAGCGTCCGTGATGCAGTAAGGCGTTTCCTCCGGTTGGCATGTTTGCACGCAAAGATGACATCTTCCATGGGGAATCCTTCCCTCTTTTGTACGTTTGATAAACGGATTATTGATTGCCCGCCCCGGCATGCCTACCGGACTCTTCACGATCACAATATCTTCTTTTCCGGCATCCAGATATGCCTGTTTATATGCCTCGGAGGCGTCGCACTCCGGCGTTGTTACAAAGCGGGTCGCCATTTGTACCCCCTTAGCCCCTAATGAAAGCGCATGTTCCAAATCTTCCCTTGTATAGATTCCTCCCGCCACTACTACCGGGATCTCGCCCTTGCCCTGTTCCTTTGCAAATCCATCCACTTCTTCGACAATATGCCGGATTTCCGTATCATAGGAAAGCGCCTCTATATTTTCAAGCTGTTCATTGGAAAATCCTAAATGACCGCCTGCCTTTGGTCCTTCAATGACGACCAGATCGGGAAGTCTGTCATATTTTTTCAGCCAATACCGGCAAATGACTTTTACCGATTTTACGCTGGAAACAATGGGCGCTATCTTTGTTTTCGCGCTTTTTACCAATTCAGGCAGCGTCATGGGAAGTCCCGCTCCCGAGATGATCAGATCCGCTCCCGCCTGCACGGCCGCTTTCACATAATCCTCGTAGCGTCTGGTGGCAACCATAATATTAACGCCTACTATCCCTTCTTTTGCCTTTTTCTTCGCTTTTTCTATTTCCGCTTTGATCGCCCTTAAATTTGCCTCAATGGGATGCTCGTCAAAATCCGGCTCTCTGTACCCGATCTGGGCAGTGGATATGATTCCCACTCCGCCTTCTAAGGCAACGGCCCCCGCAAGCCCGGAAAGGCTCACACCAACGCCCATGCCTCCCTGAATCACCGGGATTTTTGCAATCAAATCTCCTATTACCAACGGTTTTGTTTTCATTCGCCTTCTCCAACGGCAAAGGTAAGCTCTGCCTGCGTCACTAATTTATCGTTCACATAGGCCTTAGCGCTGCCTACGCCGATAGGCCCTTTCATTTTAATAATTTCGGTTTCCAGACGAAGAACGTCTCCGGGAACTACTTTTCCTTTAAATTTCGCGGAATTGATCGCGCCGAAATAAGCGGTCCGCCCTTTAAATTCAGGCTGGCTTAAAATCGCTACCGCTCCCACCTGTGCCAATGCTTCTACAATAAGGACACCCGGCATGACCGGTTCCGCCGGAAAATGTCCGGCAAAAAAGGGTTCGTTATAAGAAACACACTTTTTTCCTACTGCTCTTTTTCCCGCCTCCAGTTCTTCGATCGTATCGATCAATAAAAACGGCTGTCTGTGCGGAATAATTTCCATGATCTGCTTCGTATTTAATATTGACATATTCGTCCTCCCTTCTTGTTAAATTCCAAAATTTCATATTAATCTCCATTTCGCCGCCTTCGGCTGGCGGCACAAATAGTAATGAAAGTTCTACTTTCTTTCACACTAACTCCCATCTGCCTGCTTCAGCAGGCAGACAAATCCGAATCAGGAAATCTTTATTCTTTTCCTTAATCTTCTTTGTATCTTTTTATCAAAATACATGCGTTATGCCCGCCAAAACCGAGTGAATTTGACATTGCATACTCAAACTCTCCCGTTGCCGCTTCTTTACAATAATCCAGATCGCACTCTTCATCCGGAACCTGATATCCGACGGTAGGATGAATATAACCTTCTTCCAATTCTTTTACGCAAGTAACAAATTCCACTGCGCCTGCCGCACCCAAAAGATGCCCGATCATGGATTTCGTGGAATTGATCTTTATCTTTTTCGCCTGTTCGCCAAAAGCAAGCTTAATCGCCCTTGTTTCGAAAAGATCGTTATGGTGCGTACTGGTACCGTGAGCATTGATATACGTTATCTCCTGAGGGGATACACCCGCATCTTCCATCGCAAATTCCATCGCTTTAGCCGCCCCTGAACCGTCCTCTACCGGCGAAGTAATGTGATATGCGTCAGAGGTACAGCCGTACCCTGCTACTTCCGCATAAATCTTAGCGCCACGCCTTTTGGCATGTTCTAATTCTTCCAGCACTACGATACCGGAACCTTCTCCCATAACAAATCCGCTTCTCTCTTTATCAAAAGGAATGGAACACCTTGCCGGATCATCCGAAGAAGTAAGGGCGGTAAGAGCTGCAAATCCCGCTACGCCGATAGGGGTAACGCTGCTTTCCGTTCCGCCTGCGATCATCACATCCGCTTCTCCATACTGGATCGCCCGAAAGGCTTCTCCGATAGAATTTGTTCCTGTTGCACAAGCAGTCACCACATTAATGTTTTTTCCTTTTAATCCGAACTGAATGGATACATTTCCCGCCGCCATATTGCAGATCATAAGCGGAACCAAAAGGGGATTCACTTTATTCGGCCCCTTCTCCAGCAGTTTACTGTGTTCCCTTTCCATTGCCTGCAAAGAACCGATACCGGACCCTACCGAAACGCCCACTTTATAGGCGTCCTCTTTTTCCATATCAAGGCCCGCATCCTCCATGGCCTCTTTTGTTGCGGCTACCGCATACTGGCAAAAAAGCTCCATTCTCTTTGCAGCCTTAAAATCCATGTAATTTTTTCCTTCAAAGCCTTTCACTTCCGCTGCCAAATGACATTTATATTCAGAAGCGTCAAATTTCGTAATCGTTCCAAATCCTGTCTTTCCCTGTTTTACACTGTCCCAAAACTCGTCGACCCCAAGTCCGATCGGGGTGATCGCTCCCATTCCGGTTACTACTACTCGTCTGCTCATTTTCTACCATACCTTTCTGTTTTCTCACTATGGGAAACTCTTCCTTTTATATTGCCATTCCGCCGTCTACGGAAATGACCTGTCCCGTGATATACGCTGCCTTATCGCTGGCAAGAAACGCCACGGTTTCCGCAATCTCTCTTGGCTGCCCTACGCGTTTTAAGGGTATCTGCCCAATCGTTGCCTCTTTCGCGCTCTCGCTCATCGCCTGCGTCATATCCGTATCGATAAAACCGGGAGCGACTGCATTGACCGTTACATTCCTGCCGGCCAGCTCCCTTGCCACACTTTTGGTCAGACCGATCACGCCCGCTTTCGACGCCGCATAATTCGCCTGTCCTGCATTTCCCAGCACTCCTGATACGGAAGACAGGTTGATGATCCTTCCGCCTTTCTGTTTTAAAAATGCGCGGTACATACATTTTATTGTATGGAACGTTCCTTTCAAATTCGTATCGATCACAACGTCAAAATCTTCTTCACTGATCTTCATCAAAAGATTATCCTTCGTAATACCCGCATTGTTCACTAAAATATCAATGTGCCCAAATTGAGCAAGCATGGAATCGATCATTTCCTTACAGGCTGCTTCGTCTGCTACGGAACACTGGGCGCATTCCGCCGTTCCGCCCTTTTGTACGATCTCTTTTACGACTTCTTCCGCCTTTTCTTTCGATCCGTTATAGTTCACAATCACGGCTGCGCCGTATTCCGCCAGTGTAAGAGCGATCTCCCTGCCGATTCCCCGGCTCGCTCCTGTAACAAGCGCTACTTTTCCGCTTAACATATTCATAGCTTTCTCTCCATTTCCGCACTGTTTTATTGCATAAATCTCCGGTACATCAATTTCCGGCAGTTCCAAACCCCAATCTAATCCATAGTACAGCCAAAGAGATACTTTAAAGCGTATCCAGCTTACTCAAATCTTCCAATTTTTCTATATTAATGACTGTTACGTCTTTATTGATCTTACGCATAAATCCTGCAAGCGTCTTTCCCGGCCCGATCTCAATGAAAGTGGTCGCGCCGTCTTCTATCATCTTTTCCACGCTCTGCTGCCAGCGCACGGAAGACGCCACCTGTCTGGCCAACAATTCTTTTACCTGTCCCTTATCCGTCACATAGTCGGCGGTCACATTTGCAAGATACGGTACTTTTATTTCCCTTACTGTTATGCCGGCAAGCACCTCTTTTAACTGTTCTCCTGCGCCTGCAAGCAACGGAGAATGGAAGGGTCCGCTTACTTTTAACGGCACGCATCTTTTTGCCCCCGCACTAGTAAGCGCCTCCGCAGCCTGTGCGACGGCCTTTTCTTCTCCTGTGATCACGGTCTGTCCCGGGCAGTTATAATTCGCTACGCTGACCTGTCCCGGCGTTTCTTCACATACTTTTTCTATCGTTTCCGTATCCAGCCCCAATACTGCGCTCATGGCCCCGCCCTGCGGATATGCCTCCTGCATAAAAATTCCCCTTTTCCTTATGACACGGAAAAGATCTGCTTCTTCCATCACTCCCGAAACAAGTAACGCCCCGTATTCTCCCAAGCTAAGCCCTGCCGCCATATCCGGCCTGACCCCTTTTTCCATAACGGCATGATAGATCGCCGCCTCTGCAGCTAACATAGCGATCTGCGTATACTCCGTAATATTGATCTTTTCATTTTCTTCGAACATAAGCGCCTTCATGTCAAGGCCGCTTACCTCTCCCGCTAAATCGATGGTTTCCCGGCATACCGGTACCGCATCATAAAAATCTTTTCCCATTCCGACATACTGCGCACCCTGTCCTGGAAAAATAAACGCCGTTTTACCCATATAAATAACCTTCCCTTCCGCATACTGAAATTGAAATAATAAAACAATGCATATTTCCTGTTTTTTATTTTCTATTTTTGTTTGATATTCAAAGTATTAAGACGTGAAATTGCTGCCACATACCTTATGCAGCAGCCTTTCTCTTAATTTGGATTCAGTCTTTGATTTGATCTCCGGTTTCCCACAATCTTTTTTCAAAGTTCCGATAACATAAAATTATTTTTCATTTATATGTAAAAGTTCCATAGCCTCTTTCATGATCTCCTGTATCATTTCTTCACAGGTCTGCTCTTTCTTGATCAGTCCGGCAATCTGTCCTGCCATAACGGTTCCGTTTACCACGTCTCCGTCCATAACGGCTTTTCTCAAAGAACCAAGGGTCAAATATTCCAATTCTTCAAATGACGCGCCCTCTTTTTCCATTTTCAGGTATTCCCGCGTCATTTTGTTCCGGATCTGACGGATCGGATGTCCGGAACTTGCACCGGTGATCTCCGAATCGATGTCTTTGGCTTTTAAAACACGTTCCTTAAAATTGGCATGTGTGATCGCCTCTTTGGCCACGGTAAAGCGGGTTCCCATCTGTACTGCCTCCGCACCGAGCATCATGGCTGCCGCAAAGCCCCTTCCGTCGCCGATTCCCCCTGCCGCAACAACAGGGATCTCCACTGCGTCCACTACCTGCGGGACTAACGTCATGGTAGTCGCCGCACCGATATGTCCGCCGGATTCCATGCCTTCCGCCACTACGGCGTCCGCACCTACTCGTTCCATCATTTTGGCAAGCGCCACGCTCGCTACCACAGGAATGACCTTTACTCCGGCTTCTTTCCACATTGCCATATATTTGCCCGGATTACCGGCTCCTGTAGTAACTACTTTTACGCCTTCTTCCACAACGATCTTTGCCACGTCATCCGCGTTCGGATTTAACAGCATGACATTCACGCCAAAAGGTTTATCGGTCAGTTTTTTTGTTTCCTGAATCTGCTCCCTCACTACTTCAGGCGGCGCGCTGGCCGCTCCGATCAGCCCAAGCCCTCCGGCGTTTGCCACAGCGGCAGCCAGATGGTAATCGGCTACCCAGGCCATGCCCCCTTGAATAATGGGATATTTTATTCCGAGTAAATCGGTTACTCTTGTTTTCATTTATGCTTCCACACCTTTGTTTTTCATATATTCAATAACAGCGCCGACCGTGGTGATCTGCTCTAAATCCTCGGATGGAATTTCAATTCCGTATTCTTCCTCAAAAGCCATAACGAGCTCAAATAAGTCAAGTGAATCTGCTCCTAAATCGTCTTTAAAGGAAGAACTTTCCGTAATTTCCACTCCGTCTAAGTTTAACTGCTCCTGAATGATTTCTTTTACTCTTTCCAACATTGCTTTTCTCTCCTTTATTTCATAGTTGTTTTATTTAAAATAGTTTGATATTCAAAGTATATGTGGACTTATCCTATTTGTCAACAGTTATTTTTCATATCTAATGACAAAAATTATACCGTTTGTTACTTTACGTTTATTTTTCCCTTTATTTTTCCGATATATTTTATATAACTTCATTTGTTCGCTTTCAAAACAGGCAAATGCAAATGAGTAACCAATCATATATTCGGAAAACACAAGGATGTGATTTTATGTATACAGTCATGAGGACAGGATATATCAATGCCTATCAAAACGCTATGGATTTATCCCCAAAATATAAGGAAAAGAAAAAAGAAACCGTCGATGCCGGAAAGGACGGATCCATTTCTTTTTTAACTGATGAAGCGGAAAAAGAAGACGATTCCCTGACCCTGCAGGAACAAGAAAAACAGGCAGAAGAAAAAAAGCCTTTTTCCACAGAGGAAGAGGATTCCCAACTCAAGACAATGGAAGAGTTTATCCGCCGGATGCGGGAAGCTACGGCTTCTATTAAAAATACCCGCAACGGTTCCGGCAAAACCAATCTTTATGACGCGACCATGGACCTGACGCTGATCGCCAACGCCGAAAAGGAACCTTTATTGCGCTCCATATACGCCAGACTTTTGTTTAAGTCAAAAATGATACGCACAAGCGGCGCGGACAATGATCAGATCCGGATCGCGCTCCGCAAAATAGGAAAAGTCATCGGAAAAACAAAAGGCAAGATCAAAAAACTGCAGAAAGAAGAACTGATCGAAAAGAAAAGAAAAATAGCAGAAGCGGAAAAACGGCGGAAAATGGCGGAAGAACTTCAAAGAGAACTGGATCGGAAAAAAAAGATCCGGAAAAACCGTGAGCGGCAGGATATAGAAGAGAGTAAAATGGGAATGGGCGCTAATTATGGCGGCGACTCTTCTAACGTTTCCCCTGCTCCGAGTGTGAATACCGGATCCGGCGCAGCCGTCAGCGGATCTGCGGATATCCTTTCTCAGGTTGACAGCGTCGATATGTCCCCTATCAGCGCCCCGGCAGAATATGTAAACGGCGCCGTTCCCGTTGAGGCCTCGGTAGGATCTGCGGTGGATGTGTTTTTATAAAAATTTCCTCACTCAATTGAAATCGGTATCACTATGACGATATTATTTTCAAGGGCTATACTGTTATAGTCCTTGAAATATTTTATACTCTTAATCAATCATACCGGCGCATTTATTTCCGGACAGGATCCGTCCGGATTCCCTAAGGGCTTATATCCAATATTTCTATCAAACGCCCTTGTCCAGCAAGTACTGATAAATATCCCTCTTGCTGACTCCCCGGTCTTTTGCCACTAATTTCATGGCTTCTTTCCGTTCCGTTCCCTGATCCTCATAATATGCCATATGCCTTTCAATGCTCATTTCCTGCCATTCCGCCTCTTTTTCACGCCTTTTTTCCTTAAGCCCCTTTCCTTCCAGCACAAGCACATATTCTCCTCTGGGTTCTTCCTTTTCGTAATAATGAATCGCAGATTCCAATGTGGTGGACAGAACCGTCTCAAATTTCTTTGTCAGTTCCCTGCATAGTGTGATCCGCCGTTCTCCAACCGTCTGATACAATTCCTCCAACGTCTTTCTTAAGTGATGGGGCGCTTCATATAAAATGATCGTCCGGCTTTCTTCTTTAATCTCATGTAAGACTTCTTTCTTTTCCTTTTTATCCCCAGGAAGAAATCCTTCAAAGCAAAATCTTCTCGTACTCAGTCCGGAAAGCGTCAGCGCAGTAATACACGCGGCCGGCCCCGGCAGGGAAGTCACTCTGATCCCTTCCTCGTAACACATCTGTACCAGTACTTCCCCGGGATCGGAAATGGCCGGCGTTCCCGCGTCGGTTATAAGCGCCACCCGTTTTCCCTCTTTCATTTGCAGAACCAGCTCCTTCGCCTTATCTACTTTATTATATTCATGATAACTGGTCATCGGCGTATGTATGTCAAAATGGTTCAACAGTTTCATGCTGTTGCGCGTATCTTCCGCTGCGATCAGATCCGCCTCCTGCAAAGCCTCGATCACGCGCGGCGTCATATCTTTTAAATTCCCGATCGGCGTGGCACATAATATCAATATGCCGGAGGCCAATTCCTCTGTCATCCGCATTCCCTCCCTGCCTTTTCCTTTTTCCAGTTTTCCCTCTCCGTTTCCGCCTCTTCATCGGTAAGCAGGGAATCCCTCTCATATCTGACCGCCGCATTCCACAAGATCCATTCTTCATATCCGGCGTCATAAGCTCCCTTTATCTGTTCTCTGATCTGTGCCCGCCCGTAACTGATATGCCCGGGTACCCAGCTTGCCGTAAACCCCTGCAGCCATACGCGTACCTTCGCCTTTTCTTCCTTTATACCGGCAAGCGTTTCGGCAGAAGAACTCATGGCAGAAAAAATCGTCTGATACGGTTCTGCATCGGGAACGGAAATCCCGTATGCTCCGTTGACATAGTGGGACGGATACACCATGGGACAGATATAATCCAAATGCCGTGCCATCTGCCCATAGTCCTGACCTACGATGGCCTGATCCGTCTCATTATCGATCACTGTGCCGAATACATCCGCCGCCACAAAAACCCCGAGGGGCGACAAGGTTTCATAAGCATATTCTGTAAATTGTGTAATGATCTCTATCTTACTGATTCCTTCCGCCTCCGGTCCGAACGTCGTCTCTCCTGCCTTTATATCCGTAGAAAAACGGATGTAGTCAAATTGTATCTCGTCAAATCCGGACTCTATCGCTCCTTCGGCAACTTCCATCAAATAATCCCAGACCTCTTTTTTATACGGATTTACCCATGCAAGGCCGTTCTTGTCCCGAAAAATCTCCCCTGTTAATGTTTTTACCGCAAGTTCAGGCTTCTGCTCCGCAAGATACGGATCCCGGAAAGCGACGATTCTGGCAATCAGATAAATATCCTTTTCTTTGCATTTTTTGACAAGCGCATCAATATCCTGAATATATCCGATCCCTGCTCCGATCTCCAACACCGTGTCCGACTGCATTTTATAAGTGATTCTGCCGTCGTCGTTTTTCACATCGATCACCATGGCGTTTAACTCGGTCTCCTCTACAAGCGAGATCAGTTCCTCCATTCTCGCATGTCCGGCAATCGGCCCGCTTACATAGATCCCCCTTACTTTCACCGGTTCCTTTTTTACGGCTCCGTTTTCGCTTTCCTCTTCGTTCCCTTTCCCGGTTTCACTCCGATTCCCTTCTCCCGCAATAGTTTCCTCTGCATCGGCCGTTTCCCTCTGTTCTCTGATCCTGCTCTCATTTTCCTGAGGATCTGTTTCTTCGTCGGCATTCCTATCCGTCCCTTTCGGTTCTTCCGTTACGGTTTCCATATCATTTCCCGATACATCCGACTGCAAAAAAGTATCCACATCTTTTGTTTTCTGCCCACAGCCGTTCCATAAAAGGATAAGCATCCCGAGCAATGCCGTTCCGCAATAATATCGTAACCTGCGCATGATGCATCCGCCTCCGCGATTCCTTGAAAAATATATTTGATTTCTGACCGGATGCAGTGCTAATAACCATATACTTCATAGATCTCGTCCGTATAAACTCCCTGTTCCCTATATACGATCAACGGTTTTTCCACAGTCATTCTTGCCCTTCCTCCCCGGTTCGCTTCAATCAATACCATGTTAGGCTCTTTGTCCGCAAACGGATGAACAAAACGCATCCTCTTCGGTTCCATTTTATATTTCACCAATAAAACGATGATCTCTGCCAAACGGAACGGTCTGTGTACCATATAAAAATTCCCGCCCGGTCTTAATATTTTCGCCGTTTGACTTATCACATCTTCCAGTGTACATAAAATCTCGTGTCTGGCAATGGCTTTCGGCGTGTCCGGATTGGTGAGCCCGTGCTTTCCGATCATATAAGGGGGATTACAGGTCACAACGTCAAAAGAGGCTCCCCCAAATATCTGTCCTGCCTCTTTTATATCCCCTTGTATGATATTGATCTTTTTTTCCAATCCGTTTAAAGCAACGCTTCTCCTTGCCATATCGGCGCTTTCTTCCTGAATCTCTAAACCGGTAAGGTGTTCCGCCTGTGTTTTTGCCTCCATGAGGATAGGGATGATCCCCGTCCCTGTCCCCAGATCCAGTACCCTGTCTCCCTGCTTTGCTTTTGCAAAACCGGAAAGCAATACTGCATCCATACCGAAGCAAAACTTTTCCGGGTTTTGGATAATACAATACCCGTTTCTCTGCAGTTCATCCAGCCTTTCCTTTTCCTTTAAGAGACCCTTTTCCCGGGCCGCCATGTCTTCCGGTCTAGTTGTCATCTAATTTGGATTTTCCTTCCTGCTTCTCTAATTTCTCCAGCTCCCTGAGTTCCGCATCCGATACGTCTACTTTTTGATTTTTATTATGTCTGCGTTTAAACTTAAGCTGGTTCACCTTATACTCATGGATCTCCTTTTCATCATTAATCTCTACGATCACTTTCACTAACTGCCTAAGTACGTTTACACTCTGTACCTCTCCCTTTAACCCATCGTCCGTAGTCACAAAATCACCTACATTAGGAAGCCTGCGGTTCAATTCCTCGTAAGTTTCTTCTTCATGCTTTAGGCAGCACATCAATCTGCCGCATACTCCGGAAATTTTAGTAGGATTCAAGGAAAGATTCTGCTCCTTCGCCATTTTGATCGAAACCGGAACAAACTCAGAAAGATGGGTATGACAGCAGAGCGGCCTGCCGCAGATACCGATTCCGCCTAAAATCTTCGTTTCATCCCTGACTCCGATCTGACGCAGCTCGATCCTTGTTTTAAATACGGCCGCCAAGTCTTTTACCAGCTCCCGGAAATCAATTCTCCCGTCCGCCGTAAAGTAAAATAACACCTTGTTATTATCAAAAGTATATTCCGCATCGATCAATTTCATTTCTAAATTATGTTTTTTTATCTTTTCAAGGCAGATCTTAAAAGCATCCTTTTCTTTTACCTTATTGGCCGCCTCCTGCTCCTGATCTTTCTGCGTTGCAACGCGCAAAACCGGCTTCAGCGGTTGTATTACTTTGTCGTCTTCTATTTCCTTAGGCGCGCTGACGACGGTACCGAATTCGATTCCTCTCGCCGTTTCAACAATAACGTTATCTCCCTTTTTTATATCCAGCGCAAGGGGATCGAAAAAATAAATCTTCCCCGCCGTACGAAATCTGACTCCTATTACTTTAATCATCTATATACCCCCTTGCGTGCCTTTACACGCATTCTATATAAAATTTATGAATTTTCTTTAATAGTCAGCAGCAAAAGCTCCATCGTCAAGTCGAAATTCACATTTGCACTTAAACGGTTTTGAGCTTTATCAAGCGCTTTCAGAATCTTCTCGATTCCATGATAAGAGCATCTGTCCGCCACTTTTCTAATATACTGTATTTCCCCCCTGAAAATCAAGTGATTTACATCATTGGTAGCTTTAAACAGCAGCACGTCCCTGTACCAGATGGATAAAATATCCAAATAATCATTTACATCGAATTTATAATCATTAATCTTTTTGATTGCGGCTACGATCTCGCCAATCTCCATATCATTGATATATTTTAAAAGAGTGACCGCTTCTTCCTTTATATTGTCAAATTCTTCGCTGGAGGCCAAAAGTTTTGCCTTGCCTACATTCCCTCTTGCAAAGGCAACGCATAGATCCGATTTATAGTCCGGTATCTGAACCGTTTCCATCAAAAATTTCTTGATCAGCTCATCCCTTACCGGTTTCATATTCAGTACGACGCATCGGCTTAGAATCGTAGGCAGAAGCGCATTCACATTTGTTGTCAATATAAGGATGACCGTATATTCCGGCGGCTCTTCCAATGTTTTTAAAAGGGCGTTCTGGGCCTGCACGGTCATCTTCTCGCCCTCGTTCATAATATAGATCTTCCGCGGACTGCTATATGGCTTGATTGCAATAGTACCGTTGATCTGCGTCCGGATATCCTCCACACCTATCGTATTCGGTTTCTCATGCATGACTTTGATGATGTCAGGCTGATTCCCGGAAAGCGCCTGTTTACAAGAATGGCATTCCTGACATGGTTCTTCTTCCTGCCGTTCACATTGAAGCGCCATGGCAAATACATGGGCGATAAATTCTTTGCCCGCGCACCTTTCCCCGTTAATGATATATGCGTGTGAAACTTTGTTTGTGGCGATCGCATTCTGCAAATGCTCTTTGATCTGTTCCTGTCCTATGATATCCGAAAATTTTGCCATATCCTTTACCCTTCCCCTCAGTCCTTCAATTTTAAGTGAAAATATCCAAGAGCAATCCCCTGATCTCACCGATCTTATTCAGGATCGCTATGTTGTCCTGTTCCTCTTTTACAAGCTCCTGCGCCAATTCGTCTAAATTTTCATCTATCAGCCTTATGATTCCATATACTCTATGGCGTCCTTTCCGATCCAGAAAGTTTTCTCTTGAAAAGGAATGGGAACGGTTGACGATCTCGTTCAGAAAATCTTTGATCAGCCCCCTGTACTTTTTCATATCTTTGATGTCCTTTTTCTTGGAGATCTTTTCACCCTGCATAGTGATCTCCTCCATCAGATTCGTCAGCCTCGCCTGCAGCTCCTGCTCTTCTATATGGCTGACCAGCGTAAATTTAAAAGTACCGTCCGTGGGCTGCGCTTGCTTGGTCTGCTGAACCGGTGCAGTCTGCTGTAATTGATTTACTTTTATATCCATTTCGATCCATGTCCCCTTTCCCATGTCTGCAAATCTGCACTTTGCCTGCAACTTTCAGGATACCTTTATAAGTTTCCTTTTAAATATAACATAATTTCCCGCAAACATTCCTGTAAATCATTGTTAACAAATTTTTTTGTGATCCCTGCGGCTTTCAGTTTTTCTTCGCTAAAGTCTTCTTCATCCGCCAAGAAACGACGGCACATCTCGTTATACCTTGGATGTTCCTGTATTTTTTCCCGATCCAGCGCCCGTTGCAGCCTGACGCCGTCGTCAAGTTCAAGCATGACCGGAATCATCTTATCGTCCCCGAAAAATTCTCTTGTTCTGATAAAAGACTCCAGCGTTCCTATCATAAGATAGTTGTTATGCTCCGGATCAAGTTGATCGTCCATCACGGTGAAATATCTCCATATCCCCATACAGGTATGATACACTCTGTCTTCGATCAACCGGCCCGCTTCTTTTAATTCCAAAAACCTGTCCTCATCCGTAAAAAAATATTCCATGCCGTTTTTTTCCCCTGCCCGGATCGGCCTCGTCGTATAAGGAATGATTTTTTGAAATTCGATCTCTTTATTCTCCAATACCTGCTTATATACGGTATCTTTACCTGCGCCGCTCTTTCCCATCAGGTACACAATCTTTCCCAACTATTCCTCCTCTTGGGTGTAGCAGACCGCACAGCGCACGGCGCGTTTCCACCCTTTCACTTTCTCTTCCCTTTTTTCTTTCGGCATGGCAGGTTCAAAAGTTTTGGAAAGCGCCCAGTTTTCTTTGATCTCCTTTGTATCTTTCCAAAAACCTGCTGCGATCCCTGCAAGATAGGCGGCGCCCAATGCCGTTGTCTCTATACATTCGGGACGCAATACTTTTTCCGATAAGAGATCTGCCTGAAACTGCATCAGAAAATCATTGGCGCTGGCGCCGCCGTCTACTTTCAGGCTTTTTAATAAAATCCCCGAATCTTTCTGCATCGCCTCAATGACTTCATAAGTTTGGAATGCAAGGGATTCCAGCATAGCCCGGATCACATGTTCCTTTTTTGTCCCCCTTGTCAGTCCGACCATCATTCCTCTGGCATAAGGATTCCAATAAGGCGCACCCAGTCCCGTAAATGCAGGAACAACATAAACGCCGTCCGTATCCTCTACTGCTTCGGCATATTCCTGCGATTGCGCGGAGGTTTTGATCATACGCATTTCATCCCGCAGCCATTGTATCGCCGCGCCTGCGACAAACACGCTGCCTTCCAGCGCATAATGCACGTCTTCGTCCGTACTTGCCGCAATCGTTGTCAAAAGCCCGTTTTCCGATGTAATCGCCTTTTTTCCTGTATTCATCAATAAAAAGCATCCTGTTCCATATGTATTTTTAGCCTCGCCCTCCTCAAAGCAGCACTGGCCGAACAGCGCCGCCTGCTGGTCGCCGGCCGCACCGCAGATCGGTATTTCCCCTCCGATCACCATTTCGTCCGTGACCCCGTAAAAACAGCTTGAAGGTTTTACTTCAGGCAGCATACATTTAGGAATGGAAAGTTCATTTAATATTTCGTCATCCCACTGCCTTTTATGAATATCAAACAGCATGGTTCTCGACGCGTTTGTATAATCGGTAACGAAAACCTTTCCTTTTGTAAGATTCCATATCAGCCAGGTATCTACCGTACCAAATAAAAGCTCTCCTGCCTCCGCCCGCTTTCTCGCGCCTTCTACATGATCTAAAATCCACTTGATCTTTGTGCCGCTGAAATAAGCGTCGGGAATCAGGCCCGTTTTTTCTTTTATGACTTTGTCAAACCCTTTTTCCGTAAGGGCGCGGATCATGTCCGCTGTTCTTCTGCACTGCCACACGATCGCGTGATAGACCGGTTTTCCGGTCTGTTTATCCCACACGATCGTAGTTTCTCTTTGATTGGTGATCCCGATCGTAGCGATCTGGGAGGCGTCCACCCCGATCTTCCCCATCGCTTCTACCGCCACACTAAGCTGGGAGGACCAGATTTCCAACGGATCGTGTTCCACCCAGCCCGGATTCGGATAGATCTGCGTAAACTCCTTCTGCGCCGAAGAGCATATTTTTCCTGCCTTATCAAAAAGAATACATCGGGAACTTGTAGTCCCCTGATCAAATGCCATTACATATTTCCCCATAGTGATCTCCCATTCCTGTCTGCTGACCGGCGCCCATCCTTACGGTACGCCTTATCCCTCGTGATTCCTTAAACGACTGTATTCTTTTATTACGCTGCCAATATCAATACAGGTTACGCTACCTCAATCACGCGGATCATATTGGTAGTGCCTGACATACCAAGGGGTACGCCTGCCGTAAGCACTACGCGATCCCCTGCTTTTATATATCCCGCCTCTCTACATACGCGGATCGCTTCTTCAAACAACGCTTCTTCCGTTTCCTCTTTTTCCATTAAAAGCGGCGCAATGCCCCAGCTTAGATTGAGCTGCCTGCACACCTGCGGATTTACGCTGCAGCCGATCACCGGACAGTCCGGTTTATATCTGGATACCATTTCCGCAGTAAATCCTGACATGGTAACCGTAATAATCGCAGCCGCTTTTAACTCCATTGCCGTAGAACAGGTCGCATAAGAAATACCCGTGGTAATATCTATATCTTCCGGCAAAGTCCGTTTTTTAAGCCGTCCCTTGTAATCGATGTCCTGTTCCGCCCGCTCCGCGATCCTTGCCATCGTCTTAACCGCCTCTACCGGATACTGGCCCGCCGCGCTTTCTCCCGAAAGCATGATCGCCGTTGTCCCGTCATAGATCGCATTGGCAATATCCGTTACTTCCGCTCTGGTAGGTCTGGGGTTTTTGATCATGGACTCCAGCATCTGTGTCGCCGTAATAACATGTTTCCCCTGTGCCTCCGCCATATGGATCATGCGTTTCTGCAAAACCGGAACTTCTTCCATCGGAATCTCCACGCCCATATCCCCGCGCGCTACCATGATTCCGTCGGAAACACTTAAAATCTCTTCCAGATTTTCGATTCCCTGCATATTTTCGATTTTAGCGATGATCTTCATCTTACTGTTATGCGCGTCCAAAATTTCACGGATCTGCAAAATATCTTCTTTGCTTCTCGCAAAGGAACAGGCAATATAATCATATCCCGTCTCAATGCCGAAAAGAATATCGCTCCTGTCAACTTCGCTGATATAGGGCATGGAAAGAACGGCGCCGGGTACGTTAACGCCTTTATGGTTGGAGATCGGCCCGCCGTTAATGACCTTGCATACAATCTCCGTACCTTCTATTTTTTCTACTTCCATTTCAATCAATCCGTCGTCAATCAGAATGGTCACGCCCTCTTTGATATCGCCCGCCAGATTTTTATAAGTAATGGATGCTCTTTCGTTTGTGCCTAGTATCTCTTCTGTCGTTAATGTAAAGGCCTGTCCGGTCTTTAACTCCGTTCTGCCGTTTTCTATGTCCCGCAGGCGGATTTCCGGCCCTTTTGTATCGAGCATGGTCGCAATCGGAAGTTTCAGGCCACGGCTTACTTTCAACACGCTGTCCAGTCTTTTCTTCTGGTCTTCATGCGTTCCATGAGAAAAATTGAACCGCGCCACATTCATGCCCGCCAGCATCAGCCCCTCCAATTTATCCTCGCTTTCACAAGCAGGTCCTAAAGTACATATAATTTTTGTTTTACGCATTTTTCCTCCATTCTGCACTTTTCTGTCAAGCGCTTAACATGCTACAAGACATTTTCAATGCCCCGCACGTTGATATGATAACGGTCCATCCTGTGCCTGCTTCCAAGAGGCGCGGGACAAAACCGCTGCCTTTCCTATTCTTCACATTTTACCAATACTTGCATTTTTTCATTGATCCCTTGAACCGTCAGGTTTTCCCGTTTCCACCTTTCTATATGAAAAATCATCTTTTCATGATAGATTTCTCCCGGTACCACAACCGGGATTCCCGGTGGATATAAGTTTACGAAATCCGCCGCTATCCTTCCCGCGCTATCCGAAAGCCCGACCCACTCTGTCTTCGCATCTATTGCTTCCGCGATCCTGCAGGATGTTTCCGGCCGGACGTCCGTTTCCCAAACTCCGGATCCTGTTCCGGGCTGCTTCATGGACATCTGCCCGTCTAACTCCAGCAGCGCCTCCGTGATCCGGCCGTATCCTTCCTCCGTATCCATAACCGTAAACATGGCAAGCACATGATCTTCTCCCGCCATCTCGGGCTGTAAATGATATTCCTTAAGAAGCGCCTCATATAGCCGTTTTCCGGTCCATTCGGTTTCCCTTGTGGATATTACAAGTTTTCCCACATCAAAGTCTTTCATACCCTCCGCTAATACATTCTGTCTTTTCCATATGCGAAGATGGTTACACTTCTCCAGTTTCCCCAGCATGTCTTCCCAGTTCTCATACATCCGGTTAAAAAGCCTGCCCCCATCCTTTTCCATCATGTCAAAGCATAATTCTATCCCCGCCATCAGCGGATAGGAAGGGCTGCTGCTTTGATAAATACTTAAATAACGCTTCAGCCTGCTCCTGTCTATCAACGTTCCCGATACATGAAGCACCCCGGTCTGCGTCGGCGCAGGCAGCGTTTTATGCAGACTGTGTACAACGATATCCGCTCCCGCTTTCACAGCGCCTGACGGAAATCCTTTATAAAAGCTAAAATGGGCTCCATGAGCTTCGTCCACAATGAGCGGAATATGGAAAGCATGCACGATCTGCCCAATCTTTTCTATATCGGAAACGATCCCTTCATAAGTCGGGCTTGTGACCACTACCGCCGCAATTCCCTTTTCCGATTCCAATGCCTGTAAAATCTCCTGCGGATCAATCCCCATAGCGATCCCGAACCGCTCCGATATTTTGGGATACAAATACCGGACTCTATAATTTTTAAGGTAAATCCCATGATAAACGGACTTATGACAATTTCTGGCGACCAATATTGTTCCGCCCGGTTCCGCCACACAGGATACTGCGCTTAATATCCCTGCGGTACTGCCGTTTATCAAAAGAAACGTTTCCTCCGCACCGTATATCCTGCTTATCCGTTTTTCCAGATCCAATAAGATCCCCTCCGGCCGGTGCAGATTATCAAAACCGTCTATCTCTGTAATATCTGTTTTATAATACTCCGCTAACGGACAGCCTTTCATATTGCGCTTATGCCCCGGCATATGATAAGGGTAGTAATCCGATTCTCCATATTCTGCAAGTTTATCGTATAGCCTGCCCATCAATTACCTCTTCTGTCGTGATGTCTTCTGTTATGCCCCTTATGCAGCCTTACCGTCTCCATAAACGAGCAATACTTATCCGCAGCCGTTACGATCCATGCCTCCCTGCACATGGGCGGCACTACCGTAAGCGGCCACATATGCTTACCGATAATATCTTTTTCCCTCGGCGTCAATTTATATTCCCTGTCCGCATTACGCAGCGCAATGCCCGGATGATAGAAGCCATGCAGCGGCTGATAATCTTTTCTGTCCTTATCATGCCAGTCGTAAAGGAAATAGTCATGGAGCAGGGCTCCCCTGATCAGATCCCTTTGGCTGCACGCAATCCCCAGCTTTTGGCTCCACGCCACGCTGTATTTTGCGACATTCATACTATGTTTGCTTACGGATACTGTTCCGTGCTGCGTATAATCCTTTGTTTTCTTAAAATTACCGGATTGAAGAATGTCCTTCCCGTTTTCTTCAATCAATTTATACAGTTCTTTCTGCCTTTCAAAGAATTTTCTATATTTTTCGGAATGTTTTAATTTTTTGGATAATTTACTCATTGTAGTACTCTCCGCTATATAGTAACATATGTAATCAGTAATAACATACGACCGGAAATCCCTTGCCCACATACTCGTATATTTGAGCTGCGGCATCATAAGGGAGATTAATACAGCCATGAGAACCGTTTGCCAAGTAAATGTCTCCTCCAAAACTCCCTCTCCATGTAGCGTCATGCATCCCAATGTTTCCGTTAAATGGCATCCAATAATCTACCGGAGTCTCGTAATTTTCCCCGCGGAGCACCGCTTTTTTTGTCTTATATGTAAGGCCGAATACTCCGGGCGGCGTCGTCCATCCCCGCTGCACGTTGCCGGATACCAGATCGCTCTCCAAAATGATCTCGCCTTCTATATACAAATATAAATGCTGCGCGCCTAGATCAATCTCTACATAAGAGTTCCCCACATCGTCTTTCCCTTTTTGCGCACCCATGCTGCTATAGACCGGTTCCTTTTTTACCGTTTCTTTATTCCGTATCGCCGCAAGCAATTCTTCGGTCGTTTCCTCCCTTGCCGTTTTCCAGCCGTATCCGCCGCTCTTCAGCTCCAGCACCCTTCCGTCCGTCGTCGTAAAACTCCGGTCCTTTCCGTAAGTATCGTGCTCTTTTGCTTTCTGTGCAACAAATTCGGCAGCTTTTTCCGTATCCAAAGATACTTGTTCCCCGTTCCTGATAAGCCATCCGCTTATCACGCTGCCGTCTACGGTCTCCGTACTGCCGTTCCAGTCATAGGTAATTTTAGCAGTCACATATGAATTTAATATGTCTAATTCCTTAATTAAATCTGAATCGTTTCTTGTTATTTCCGCCTGTTTATAACAGCCTTCCCTTTCTAAGTATACAATTTCCTGAAGACCTTTCACCTTTTCAGAAAGCACCTCCGTCATTCTGGCGTCTTCCGGTTCGCTTCCGTCTTCTTCCTCTATGATCGTAAAACCGCCCGTTTCCTCATTATAATCTCCAATATAAGCATTTTGGGCCTTTTTTATATTCGACTTATCATAAAAAGCAAGGCTTTTTACTTTTTCCTCAAATAAAACCGCATCATAATCGGCCGCATCCGGTAATTCAAAATCATAACCCATAAAAAATGCGGTAAACCACAAAAAGGGATTCTCCTTCTCCCGCACCTTCGCAAGACTTTCGTCATACACAAATTTTAAGTCTATATCGTCGGCGCTGATCGTATCCCTTACCTGATCTTTCCCAATGATCTCCAGCTTATAGAGAGAAACCTTTCTATTGATGCGCCGCCTTACCTCGGAGTCGGTCAAAAGGCTGCAGTCTTCTCCGTTGATACGCGTCTTGTAGAAGTAATGACGGGAAAAATAATAGACGCTGCTTAAGTAAGCAAGCAGTAACAGAGAAATAAAAATAACGCTAAACAATATCTTTTTTCTTATCTTTCGCTTTTTTACGGTCTTTTTCTTCCCTTCTTTCTCATCCGTCATCATGATGTCAGTTTCCATGTCTTCCATACTATCGTTGTCTTACCCTTCTAGAGTGTGTTTGAAAATTGCTTTCCCCGAGATGTGCGTCACAGTTTGGGGGAATGAATTTTCAAATGCGCTCTAACTATTGAGTATAAGTATAACATTTTTTTTTCGAAAAAACAGTATTACTTTATAAAAATTCCCGTGTAAATTCATCTTTTAATATGTCCATGTAAATATCGTCCCAAAACCTTCCTTTGGCATAATAAGCCTCCCGCCTCCTGCCAATCTCCTGAAACCCTACCCGTTTATAAGTATGGATCGCCTGCTCGTTAAAGGAAAACACCTTCAGCATGACATTGTGCAGGTTCAGCGTATCAAAGCAATATTCCAAAAGAAGGGAAAGCACTTCTTTCCCATATCCTTTGTTGCGGTTTTCTTCCTCCCCGATGAACAAGCCGATCTCCGCCCTTTGAAAGGTATGGCTCACTCCCTGGATCCCGCAGTTCCCGATCAACGTATCGCTTTCCTTTTCGATAATGGCAAATTGATATTCACCTGCATTATCTTCTATCCAGTTCCGTTCTCCTTCTTTTGAAAAAACCATTGTCGAACTTCCCAGACCGTCCGTGATCACGCTGTCGTTCATCCATTTTGTATAAATATCCGCATCCTCCTCGCACATAGGCGATAGATAAATATGCTTTCCCGTCATCTTTTTATAATATTTCATAGATCATGTACCAGTTCCTTTCCGGCCGTATTCAATTTGCATTTTGCAAACACGCTCTAAGGCTCTATAGAGACAGCGTAATCCAAAATTACATTACCTTTTTCGTCAGGGACCGTAAATCTTGGACAACAATATCTTTCAAAGCACCAATCGTCTTCTTTACGTTTTAATCCAAGTGTCCTTAATTCTTCTAAACACATATTATGAGTATCCATCGTATAAAAATCACCGCTGTTTTCTTTATCATACAAATAACATACAGCATATTCCAAAGGTTCCATATCAACATATTCAAACCCATCCGGCACAACGGCGTCAATTGGAAAAAACATTCCGATCCAGTATTCAGGCATACCGTTTACAATATGTACCGCTCCAATATAAGCATCGCCATTTAAGGTAAAGCGTTCCTGTGACTCCAGAATTGAAAACCAGTCATTTTGCCACCATTCGTCCCAATCAGGTCCTTTTTCATACCTTTTCCCGATAAACCGCACGGTGGGAAAACTCTCTTTTTTCACCTCTAAAATTTTAACTGCCATATAAAATACCTCCCCCAATTCCTAAATTTGCTACACTGATTATAACACAAAATGACGATTGCACAAATTTGTTTTATGACAGAGAATTTTCTTCATTGTTTGATCCTCCTTCCTGATTCTATTTTCTATTTCTCTTCCGTATCTTCATTATATTTACAGACGGATAAAAAAAGAAAGCAGCGTTACTTTACATTTGCCCTATTGTCGTTTACAAATCCCGTGATTTCCACTATATTGACGTGATTGGGTGCATATGATATTATGACACAGATGCTGTCAGTTTTTACGGCAAAATTACATAAAAATACAAGGATAAAAAAGAAACCAGAAAACGGTCTATATGGAGGGCAGGCGTATGGATTATTCAGGAAAACTTTTTGACCGGGCCGACGAAAACGCTCCGGTCAATGGGGTTTATGAACATCACAGCAGTATACAGAGCGTTCAGAATCTGGAAACTGTCATCAACGAGGGTCTTCGCGTCGCCCTGTTGGAAGAAACTCCGGATCAATCGTTGGAAGTACTGCTGGAACATTTGGGAAAAGCGTTGGACGGAGAACGGACCTATATATTTGAGCAAAACAAATCCGGCGGCGATGATAATACCTATGAGTGGGTAGCTGACGGAGTGGAGCCAGAGAAGGAAAACCTTCAAAACCTCCCTCCAGATGTGTGCGCGAGCTGGTATCGGAATTTCAGCATTGGTAAGCATATCGTTATTGAAAATTTGGAGGATATTCAGGAGACCGATCCCCTTCAGTATGAAAATCTGAAACGACAGAATATACATTCTCTCGTGGTTGTTCCTCTTTATGACGGCAAAAAAATTATCGGTTTTTACGGTGTGGATAATCCGCCTGTGAAGTCGTTGGAATATGCATCGAATATGCTCCAAACTGCGGCATATTTTATTGTTTCTTCCCTGAAACGGCGTAACTTGTTCCGTGAACTTCAAAAACGGAGTTACAACGTTCTCCATGCCCTTAGCGTAGACTATATGGGAATCTATCAGGTAAACTTCGACACAGGTGAATGCGAGATATACCGGGACAGTGAACAGATGAATATAGATTGGGCCGCCAATTTTAAAGACGGTTATGAAACCGCTATGGAACGATATATTTCCCGGTATGTGATTCCTTTGGATCAGGAGCGGCTTCGTGATGTAACAAAAAAAGACTATGTACTGGCCCAGCTCAAAAAAAATAAAAAGTTTTATGTCCGGTATCAGGTAAACGACGGCGCTCACGGGCTGAAACATTTGGAAATGCATTTTTCCGCCACAGAGGCGACGGAGACAAAGAACTGTGTGATCTTTGCCCAACGGGACGTTAACGCCGTAGTGGAACAGGAAAAAAAGTACAAGCTGGAGGCAAGGCAGAGTCTGGAGAACATCTTAGAAGGAGCCAGAACCGGTATTTGGACAATCGAGCTGGAGGATGACTGTCCGCCAAAAATGTACGCCGACCGGATCATGCGGATTCTTTTGGGAATATCAGATGAAATCGAACCGGAAGAATGCTATCGGCACTGGTTCAAAAATATTGAACCGGACTATGTAGAGATGGTGCAGGAATGTGTGGGGGAGATATTGGAAAACGGGCGTTCCGAGGTAATTTACCCTTGGAATCATCCAAAGCTTGGGAAAATTTTTGTACGCTGCGGCGGCGTACAGGACAAAACATTTGAAAAACCGGGGGTCTGCCTGAACGGATACCATCAGGACATTACTGAGATCATGGTAGCGAAAAAGAAACAGGAACAGGCCATTATGGAACTGTTAGAAAAGGTCCGGCAGGCAAATTCAGCAAAAAGCGAATTTCTTTCCCATATGTCCCACGATCTGCGTACACCTATCAACGGGATCTTGGGAATGCTGGCCATTATGGAGAAAAAACCAAACGATTTGGCAAAACAGCAAGAATGTCAAAATAAGATCCGTGTATCGACGGAACATCTGCTGTCTTTGGTCAACGACGTTCTTCAGGTCAGCAGGCTGGAAAGCAAAAGACCGACGACGGTAGTAGAACCCTTTGACATTCATGATACTTTGGATGATTGTATTACAATCACGTCTGTGCAGGCAGAAGAGGCGGGAATCCGGCTGATTTTGGAAGAGGTGGATCTGCAGCATGGCAAAGTGATTGGAAATCCGCTGCACTTAAAGAAAATTCTTATGAATGTCTTAGACAATGCTCTCAAATACAACCGGCCCAACGGTTCCGTATTTGTTCAGGTAAACGAGGTTGGTTGTCAGGGCGATACCGCAAACTACCGATTTATGATTGAAGATACCGGAATCGGCATAGGGGATGATTTCAAAAAGCATATTTTTGAACCGTTTACTCAGGAGCACCCGAGCGCAAGGACTCACTACAACGGCGCCGGGCTTGGTATGTCCATTGTGAAGAAACTGGTTGACGAAATGGCTGGAACCATTGAAATAGACAGCCAGATCGGCAAGGGAAGCGAAGTACGGATCACATTGCCTATCCAGATCGATACAGCATGGAACACACAGCCTGTAAATGAAGAACGGAATTTACGAAGCAACATTGCCGGAATGCGCGTCCTTTTAGTAGAGGACAACGAAATCAACTGTGAAATCGTGGAATTTATGTTAAAAGACGCGGGAGCGGAAGTCGTGACTACCAATGACGGGAAAGCCGCCGTGGATGCGTTCATGGCATCCGATCCGGGAACCTTTGACTGCGTACTCATGGATTTGATGATGCCTGTTATGAGCGGATATGAGGCAACCCGTGTGATTCGCAGTCTGGATCGGCCGGATGCGGGAGTCGTACCCATCATAGCGCTGTCCGCTAACGCATTTGAAGAAGACGTCACAATGGCAAAAGACGCCGGAATGAATGAACATCTGGCTAAGCCGGTGGATATCAAAAAAATGTTTAGAGTCATGAGCCGGTTAAGATACCTGCAGGAACAATGAAACCAACGGTGATTTACACAGGAAAATGAAAAAAGTAACTGGTTAAAGCAAGAAATAACAGAAACGGAGATTCTAAGAATGACAAATCAAGAACGGAGAGACGCGGGATTAGCATACATTTCGGATAACAGTATTTTTGAGGAGCAATCCATATGCAGAAAGATCCTGCAGAAATTAAATTTTATGGATCGTTCTGACTTTACAGGAATTCAGGAAGTGGTAAAAGAACTTTTAGGAAAATCAGAAGGCGCTTTTATCAATCCGCCCTTTTACTGCGATTACGGAAAGCATATTGAAGTAGGTAAAAACTTCTTTGCCAACTATAACTGTACGCTTTTAGACGTAGCCAAAATAAAGATCGGTGACAATTGCCAGATGGCCCCTAACGTATCGATCTATACCGCAGGGCATCCGGTTCATCCGGTCAGCCGTAACTCCGCTTATGAGTACGGAAAAGAAGTGACCATAGGCGATAATGTATGGCTTGGCGGCAGCACGGTTGTCTGCCCCGGCGTACATATCGGTAATCATGTTGTGATCGGCGCCGGCAGCGTAGTAACAAAAGATATTCCTGACTGGTGCGTTGCCGCCGGAAACCCATGCAGGGTAATCCGGAAAATTACGGATGATGATAAAAGGAAACTGTTCCGTGACGAAGAGATCGACGATGAAGCATGGAATGATATTATAGAACGGATGGGATAAGTTTACACATTCCTACTTTTTTACTTCCCTAAGCGCCCCATCTATACTGCTTTCTCCTGTTGCTTCAATAATCGCCACCATTTCCGCAGGGGTAATAATAAAATTCCTAAATGGATAATGTTTCTGATTGCCTGTAACTAAGCAGGCATCATCATCCCTCTTTTCCATCGCTACTTCATAAAATACCAGATCATCCATATCAATCAGGACTGCCCCTGTGGGTTGTGGAAACACTTCAACCCCATACTGCCTGACCGCATCAAGAACTATCTGTATCAATTCATATCTTATCATGATGCACATACATCCTTGTCAGTTCTTCTTCACCGTCTCCCTGAACCATACACAAAAATTCCCATCCGTACCGCTCATAAAAAGAAGTATGGTCGGTCACAAGATAAAGTGTAAGAATCCCCTGCTTTTTCATATCTTCACAGATAAATTGCAGCAATTTTCCCGCAATCCCCCATTTGGGGCAAAACCATTCGGATGCCTGGCCAATCCATTCTACATGATTCCGAATTGTGATCATATTATATTCTCCCATAATAATCCTCCATGCTACGGCTCTGCCGCGACTCAAATCAGGATGAGAAATACCGTAATCTGCCTGCATTTCCTTTCCGTGCATATCTTCTGTAAACTTTTGAAATAAATAATTTCTGTCTAATATTTCATGATATACTAATACATAGGGCTAAGTAAAGAGAACCCATTGTGAAATATTTTTTCGGTGAATATTTTTATCTAAAATAACACAAAGAAAGGAATTTTATGCTGAAATTATTAAAAATCGCTGTCGGAAGCGCATTTTCCATTTTTTTAGCCGATGCACTCGGTCTGAATTACGGAACTTCTGCAGGCATCATTACTCTTTTGACCATACAGGATACTTCCAAAGAAACCATTGCCATTTCCGTTAAGCGGGTTTTTGCTTTCCTTTTGGCAACGGCGCTTTCTTATGCCGTATTTCATATGATCGGTTATTCCGCTTTTTCTTACGGGGTCTTTTTATTTCTTTTTATATTATGCTGTAATCCCTTAGGCTTAAGCGCCGCCGTTTCCACCAACGCTGTGCTCGCGACCCATTACCTTTTGGCAAAAGAGATGCCTCCCGCATTAATAGGCAACGAATCCCTTCTTTTATTAATTGGCGCCGGTATCGGTACTCTGCTCAATCTCTATATGCCGGGAAAAGTAAAGGAGATCCGTACTACCCAGCACATTTTGGAAGAGGACCTAAAGGCAATTCTTTTTCGTATGTCAGAATATATCAAGAAAAAAGACCGGTCGGACTACACCGGAAGTTGTTTTGATAAGCTTTCTTCAGATCTTTCCGACGGTAAAAAACTGGCCTTTGCCTATATGAACAATACATTTATTCAGGAATCAAAATATTTTATTGAATATATGAATATGAGAGAACAGCAATGTACCGTTTTAAAAGATATTTATAAAAAAATCATGAATATCCGCTCGATCCCCACACAGGCTGAGCAGATTTCTTCCTTTATTTTTGATATCAGCGTATCCTTTGGGGAATCTAACAATGTAAAGGACCTGTTAGACTCCCTCTCGGAATTATTGGATGAGATGAAAGGCTCTTCTCTGCCCGTTACAAGAGAAGAGTTTGAAAACCGCGCTATTCTTTATTCTATTTTAATGGACTTAGAATATTTTTTATTATTAAAAAAAGAGTTTGTAAATTCCCTTTCAGAAGAACAGGTCAGACGGTATTGGTATGACGACAAAGCCTCTATGTGAGCCGGATTCTATTTGCCCCAGTGTTGTTCCTTGCTTCAATTACAGCAAGTAATTATTTTCCCGGTTTGCAATCTGTAAACCGACTAATTTGTAGGTTGCATATCCTCCCATAACCAGCGGCTCTGATTTGCAAATATCTTCTGCTTCTTCACGGCTCTCTGTTCTTAGGATATACATACCTGCCATTCCCGGATAGCCTTTAAAAACACCGCAGATTTCCAGCTTTCCTTCATCGTCCAACTTTCTTATGTTCTCAACGTGTTCCATAACTACCTGTTTTGTCATTTTATTATAGGTCTTGCTTTTCTCAATCATCATCATGTACATCAATTTTTCCATGCGCTTTTCTCCTTTACATTCTATGGGGTTCACTGAAGTTATTATATTTATCCGGCAAATCTCACCTCCCATTATATAGCCTGTCCCTTTTCAATGGCGGCGATTCGGATTCCCTCTTTCTTCCACATGGGACATGCAGGGTTTCGTTTTCATGCCATATTGAATTTGAAACATAAATAGTTTATCATAGAATAGTGACAAGAGCTGTCACCATTCGGAAAGGAGTTTAAAAATGTCAAAGGCAGAACGGCTTATCGAAATGATGATAACAATAAATGCAAAAAAGGATTTTACAGTAGGCGAATTGGCAAATGAATTTTCTGTATCAAAAAGAACCATACTGCGTGACTTACAGGAATTGGAACAGGCGGGTTTCCCTCTTTACTCCGAAGTCGGGGCGGCGGGTGGCTATCATATCTTAAAAGAACGCATTTTGCCGCCTATTGCTTTTTCAGAAAGCGAAGCAAAAGCTATTTTCTTTGCCTGTCAAGCCTTGCAATATCACCGTGACCTGCCGTTTGAACAGGAAACCATATCCGTCATGAAAAAATTTTTGAATTGCCTGCCATTAGATTTGCAAAACAGTATCACGCAGATTCAAAACAAGATTGTATTTTGGACTCCAGACAGACATTGTGATTCGCCATTGCTTAAATCAATGTTTCTTATTGCCATAAACCGCCATGCCGCAACAATACGGTATTCGTCAACATATTCTGAAAGCACGCGCACAATTATACCTATCGGCTTATATGCTATGAATGGACTTTGGTATTGCCCCGCCTATTGTACAACAGCAAATCAAATCAGAGTGTTCCGGGTTGACCGTATCAAAGAAATCATGGAAGAAAAGCCCTATCCAAAAGAAAAATATCCTATTCCTGCGTCAATTCAGGAATATCTAGAAAAAACAGAAGTTAAAAACGATTATCACATAAAAATCCAACTGACGGATATAGGTGTCAAACGCTGTGAAAGTGAATGTTTGCTTGCAAGTGGATTGAAAACTTTTTCAACAGGCGGCGGGATAATCGACATGGAAATAAACCATGCTGTTTTAGAATGGGTTGCCGATTATCTATTGCCGTTTGGAAATAATGCCACTGTGTTAGAACCAGTGGAGTTAATAAAGCTAATGCAGCAAAAAATATACGAATTACATCAGCATTATTGCAAATCAGAATAACGGTTACTTGCTTTACCATACATGAGCATTTTATCAGGAAACCTATGACGCATTCCCGGCTGCCACACTAAGCTCACCGTAACTCCTTCACCGGCTAGATTCTGATATAATCCTGCTGCCATATCACGGCACACTTCATCCAATTCTCCACAATAAATACCCACTTTAATTCCCTTTTCACGACATACTCCGGCAATTCTTTCTGCATTTTCCTGCAAATAAGGAATATATGGAGATTGTAACAATAACGCTTCTATTTGTATATCGGATAAGGCAACTGTCCGCAAAATCATATCACAACCTGCTGAAAACCCCGCTAAAATATGTTCTTCATAATTTTCCCATGGCAAGTTTTTTACGCATTTTTCAATCTGCCTGAAATTTTCATTGTCAAAGTTCCAACTAAATCTATCATAAGATTCCACTGTAGCGGACTGCACCGCTTCAACCTGAAGTTCTTTGCTCTCCAAGAAATTCCAATCAGACTTACTGATCAAAGCATTCTGCCCATTACCATGTACGCATAACAATAACTTTGATGCTGTTTGACCTCTATATGTACAAAACGGCTTTGCATTTTCCGCTGCAATCCTTTGCCTCTGTTCACAAAGGCATTTCAAATCCATAAACTTTGTGTTTTCAAATAAAGATTCTAGGTCCTTATCCTCTAATTCTTCTTTTCGAAACCAATACCCTTTTTGCAAAACAGCTTCTTCAAAAAGTATTAATGCAGTGTCACTTTTACCACTTCCTGCCGCAAGGCACATCAAAAAATAAACCACGCGGGGATATTTCCCTTCCGGTAATTTTAACAGCTCATCCGCCAGATATTGATAGGCGGCTTCATACCCTTCTTGTGATGCTTTTAACAATGCATTTTCTAATATCACATTTTCCATATTATAGATTTACTCCTATATGTTTCTGCCTTCACATCTTATTTTCTTTTTCCAACAATTTGTCTAATTCCCCACATAACCGTGATTTTAGATCAGCTAATTCTTCCGGAGCCGGCAAAAATTCATCTGCTACCAGCTCCTGACCCAACGTCCAAACAGGTCCGGCGGCCTTAGTATCACCCTTTCTTCTTGGGAATATATGCCAATGCATATGAAGACCGCTGCCCGCGCCCAAAAGTTCATAATTCAGCTTATCGGGCTGAAAAGCATTGTAAACGGCCTCCGCTACAATTGCCATTTCGTGAAGAAATCTATCCCTGAAATCCGGATCCAAGAAATGCAATTCCGTTGTATGTTGTTTACAAAGAAATAAGGTATATCCTTTGATTCGCTGATGATCCCCTATTACCACATATCCCGTACTCAATTCTTTCACAAAATATGGGTTCTTCCCGTTTTTGATCCAATCGATCCGCTCACAAATCATACAATATTCCATCTGTCAAACCTCCCAATATATTTTAATACGTTAACTCACTATAGCATTCTTATTGTATCATAAATGCCGCCTTTTGTAATTTTGTTTCTGTTCAGTCTGCCTATTGCCGTCGCAAAAGCAAAAGGGGCGAAACAATCGCCCCTCTCCGGTTACCGCTTATTCATCTTTCTTAAGAAGCAGAGTCATCTCGTTAACCATATTATTTATGGTATTTGCCTGTGTGGCAATCTCCGCCGTATCACCGGCATTGCTTTCCGCCATCGCGCTGATTGCGCTAAACTGTTCATTTTCATTTCTAATGCTTTCCGCAATGTTCTGATTAATTAATACCGTATTCTTAATGACTTCCGCCTGCTCCCTATGCGCGGCTCCCATGGCTTTTATGGCAGCCACGGACACATTTAACAAGTCAGTCATATCCTGCATTCCGCTAAATACATTAATAAAATATTCATTTTGCTTTCCTAATTTTTCGGAATTCTCATCCACCTGTGCAGTTATGTCGATCACGTTCTGCTGTACCCGTTCAATAACCGCCTGAACGTCTTTTAAGGATTCCTGCGTGTTATTGGCAAGATTACCCACTTCCGTTGCAACTACGGCAAATCCTTTTCCCGCCTCTCCGGCCCGGGCAGCTTCAATGGAAGCATTCAATGCTAACAAATTCGTAGATGTTGAAATATCGCTGATAAGGTTTAACGTTACTCCTATTTCCTGAACAGCTTCCGATAACTTTTCCGTAATGCTCGTTGTAGCGTTCATGGATTGAGATACTTCACTATTGATCAGAGATAAATCATTCAGTAATTTCTCGTTCTGCTTAGACTTATCTAAAAGATCTTTAGACGTATCCTCCACCTTTTCTACATTTTCAGCAACAACGCCTTCCCATTTATTCAATTCGCTAAGATTATCCATACTTTCATCCGTTTTAGCGCTTAACAGATTACTTCCAACCGCTAATTGCTCGCTTGTGGCTGCAAGTTCCTGAGCAGAAGCGCTTTCATTTCCGGAAATCTGTGAAAGAGCCAAACCGGCCGTATATAATTTTTCTGATAGTTCCTGAACGGCGGAAAGTATATTGGTAACATGTTCATTATTCTTTTCCAATTCATCTTTCTTAGCATTTACTAAAAAATGTGCGACAAAAAATACGAAAATAATTAATCCGGTCAATGATAAAACTAATGCAACCAAACACATAATAATATCTGTCAGAAATAATTCATCTTTGACGGGAAGAAGGTCTGTTCCTCTGACAAACCAGCCTATAAATAAAGAAATCATACAGGCTAAACCGCTTCCCAACAGCATTTTAATGTCTAAAAAGAACGCCATCAAAATAAGAAAAAAGAATAAAAATCCCCAAAATGTCCTTGTCGGAAGCATATATAATAAATAATTCCATTGAATGACCAAAACCACTGCCGAAAAGATCTTACCAACCTTTAATCTGCCTTCTTTTAAATACCCGTCCTCATCAAACGATGATTTTATGATCATGATTGCTATCACAAAAAATGTTACGTCCATGATGCCCAGACCGATTGTCGCAAACCATGGTACTGTAGGATAGAAACCGAGCAGTTTTTCCGTATTAAACATAACCGTAGCGCACATACAAGCGCTTACCAGTATGATAAGACCCCATTTAAATACCGTAGATAAGTAAACTTCAACAGCCGTTTTTTTCTTGTTCATAATAGTCAACCTCCACACACTGTTTTATCTTTAGATTTGTTTTTATTCTTCGACTTTCTCAAATACCGGAATATACGCTAACGGCGCCTTGCTCAGAACCGTCCGTCCTCCGTCGCAGGTCTGGCCGTCAGCCAAATCCTTCCATTTACCGGCGGGCAGGTAAACCTCCCGCTCCCTCTGTCCCATTTGAAGCACCGGCGCAACCAGATACCGGTCGCCGAACATATACTGATCTTCCAATTCCCAGCAACGGTTATCCTTCGGAAATTCATAAAACATCGTCCGCAAAAGCGGCGCGCCCGTTTCCGATGCTTCTTTCATCAGCTTCTCAATATAAGGCTTTAAGGATAAACGAAGCTCCCACTGCTTCTTCATAATGCCAAACGCTTCTTCCCCGTAACTCCACAGTTCGTTGGAACGTCCCGTAAACAGGCTGCCCCCTCCCCATTCCTTATCGGAAAGCGGCGGGATATCGTGAGGCCCACGGTCTCCATGCATACGCAGAATCGGGCTGAACACGGCAAATTCAAACCATCTGAGCAGCAGTTCCCTGAATCCTTCATCTTCTACATCATCCGTCATAAATCCGCCGATATCCGTCGTCCACCATGGAATCCCTGCAAGTCCCATATTTAATCCTGCGCTTATCTGATCCCTCAGGGACTCAAACGTACTCGGCACATCTCCCGACCACAAAAGCGTCCCGTACTTTTGGCTTCCCGCCCATCCGCAGCGGATCAGGTGTAGGATTTCTTTCTCCCTTCCCTCCGCCTTGATACCGTCGTAAAACGTCTTGGCATAAAGTTTAGGATAAATATTGCTGACCTCCAATGCGTTTCCTAACCTATATCTGTAATTGTCAAAATCATATGCCGCATAGTCCGGCTCGGCATTATCCAGCCAGAACATATCGATTCCGTAATCATAATAATTCTGCTTACACTTCTCCCATAAGTATGCTTGCGCCTCCGAGTCAGTGACGTCGATCTCCAGACAATCCCCCTGAAAATCATAAGTCTGATTACTGCCTCTTTCCGTCTGGATCAAAAGCCCGCGTTCTGACAGCTCCCCAAAATTCTCGCTTTTCTTATCCACGGACGGCCATACGGAAACTACTACCTTCGTTCCCATTGCATGAAGTTCGTCGCACATCGCTTTTGGGTCAGGCCAGTATTCTTTGTCGAATTTCCAGTCGCCCTGCCTTGTCCAATGAAAAAAGTCTATGACAATGACATCGATATGGATTCCCAGCTCCTGATATTTTCTTGCTACGCTCAATACTTCTTCCTGCGTCCGGTACCGGAGTTTACACTGCCAAAGCCCCAAAAGCCCTTCGGGGATCATTGGCGTCCTGCCCGTTACCTCCGTATAATTTTCAATGATCTTCGCCGGATCGTCGTCTACCGTGATCCAATAATCTGCCTGCTTTGCCGCTTTGGCCTCCCACTCCGTAAAATTTCTGCCAAACACAACGTTTCCTACTCCCGGATGATTCCATAAAAATCCATATCCCATACTGGACACCGCAAAAGGGACCGATACTTGGGAATTACGCTGTGCAAGCTCTAATGTACATCCTTTCAGATCAAGATATGGCTGCTGGTACTGGCCCATACCGTATATTTTTTCTCCGTCATTGCTCTCAAACCGTATCTTTAAGGCATAATCGCCTCCAATGATCGCCTTGTATTCCCTTCCACGGATTCTCAGGCATCTGCTCTCCTTATAGGAAGGCTGGTCATAGTCCCTGTGATACTCTTTTAAGATCTTTTCCCCGTCGCGGTAAAAAGTCATGATCCCTGCAGCGTCCACTTTTATGCACAAGCGTCCGTTTGTAATGGAGGCATTCTCCTTTCCGTTGATCTCAATGGTGGTTTCCGCCTTTGTTTCCACCGGTTCTTCCAATGCCCAGTCATTTTCCGTAAATTCCGGATACTTTGTAGCACGAATACGCAATGCATTCTTCCCCCACGGCGTGACCATTACCGTTTCATATTGATGCCGCCACATCAAAGATTGTTTTTCCTGCCAAAACCTCATATTTTCATACCTCCGTCCGGTTACATCATTTATCTGCCGGTATTTTTTCCGATTGCTATATTGATATTATATGGATAAATCTACTTTTATTCTTTAACTATATTCGCATATACTTGAACAATATTGATTTACAAAAATGCTCCGCCTTAGAGTGTGTTTGAAAATTGCTTTCCCCTGCATGGGTCTGCGCATAAAAAATAGCCATCTTGTTCATTCAATGAACTGACAGCTATTTTTTCACTTGATTTTTATTTTATCCGCCCGGATGACTTACACTCACCATAGAATGGTTTATCGGTCAGTCGGAAATTCTATTCAGCGTAAACTCATCCACTGTTCCCCAACTTTTAGCGTTACACTTCATCCGTACACCGATCGTAAGCGTTCCGTCGGTAACTTTAATCTCCGGAATCGTAGGCGTTTTCCAATCCGTCCATGTCGTCACCATAAAACTTTCTGTCAACTCCTCGCCATTGACAACGGCATATAACTCCATCTCGCCTTCCGTAACGTCGCCTCCCTGCGCATAAGCAAAAAGCTGATATGTCCCCGGTTCCAGATCCGTAAACTCCTGCTCGATGGAAAACTCCATATCGGAATCCGCCGACCAGAAGTGAAAAGCAGATTCACCGGTATAAGCGTCGTCCGCCTTCACCTGAAAATCAGTAGGGTTATTTTCTCCTTCATAGGAAACCTTCCACATGGAAGTGTCCGCATCTTCAAAACTCGGATTCTTCACATGATTGATCATTTTTATTTCAATATTGCAAGTAACCTCTGTTCCGTCCTCAAGCAAACCTGTCACCGTATATTCGCCGCCTACGTTCGTATCGATCGCGGCAATCTGCGTTTCATCCCATATAACAGGTACCTGCGTATTTGCCGAACGATCGTTATAGATCACATCTACCTTATCGGGAAGTTCCAATTCACTCCCTACACCACAGACCACTGAAACCTTCGGAATGGAATCCACCGCTAAAGGTGCGGTCGAGCCATACCTTAAATACTTAAATACATTTAAAGATGCAAGCGGATAACCGTCAAAATCAAACATTGCCTGATTATCCCAAGAGCAGCCTCCATAGTATAGTCCCGCATCCTCCGGATCATAATCGGATGCAAAACTGCTTGCCCATCCGCTTCCGAATTCCTCCCACAAAGGGGAATTGTCCGCATCCGGCTCTCCAACCGGAATCCATGTTCCTTCCCAATAGAAGACGCCAATCACGCCTACATCATTTGCGGCCTCGCAAATATCGCGGATCATAGTCGCCTGACTCTGTACGGTTGCGGCATAGCCCTCGACCAGATCGTCGATGCCTACAAAGCTGTTGCCGGAGCCGTCCCCGTCCTCGGAAGTATAACAGTAGGAAGTTTCCGCAATCATTACTTTTTTACCGTATTTCTCCTGCAGGTTTGTAGCGACAGCCTGCATATTTTCATTGGTACCGTCCCAAAAAGGATAATAGGATAAACCGAATACATCATAATCGACACCCGCGTCCGCTAAGTTCTGGGCAATGCGGTCTATCCCGTCCGTATCTTCAATATTCGTATAATGTACGGCAACCTGAATATCTTTTCCGTATGTTTCCGATATTTCACGGACTGCACGGCTGCCGGAAGTCAACAGATCCATAACCACATCCACATCCGTTTCACCGGACATACCGTTGTTGATCTCATTGCCGACCTGCACCATTCCTACGTTTACCCCTGCATCCAAAAGCGCCGTAAGGCTTTCCTTTGTAAAATCATAAAGCGCGTCGCATTTCTCTTCCCCGCTCATACCTTCCCATGCCTTAGGGGCGTGCTGTCTTTTGGGATCGGCCCAAAAATCGGAATAGTGGAAATCGATGCATACCTTCATACCATATTGTGTGGCACGTCTTCCCAACTCAATCGCTGTTTCCAGATCATTATTCCCGCCCCCGTATCCGTTTCCGTTCTCATCATACGGATCGTTCCAGACACGGATACGGATATAATTGACGCCGGACTGCGCAAGCGTCATAAATACATCCTGTTCTTCGCCGTCATAATTATAATAAACAGCGCCGCTTTTCTCGTTAACCAATACCGCCGACGCATCCATGCCGCGGATAAAATCATCGGAAATATTTTCAATCGGTTTAATAAAAATCTCCGATTCTTCCGAGCCTTCCGGCAGCGGAAATGTAGTGACTTCAATCGGCCCATACTCTTTTGCAGGTTCCTGTACGTCTTCCGTTTCCGGCGTTTCTTCAGCAGCTTTCGTTTCCGCCGGTGTTTGTTCCTGTGTCGATTCCTGTACATTAGCGACAGATTCCGTATTATCCTTTCCGCCGCAGCCTGCCAAAGCGGTCAGGCACAGACTGGCGTTCATAATGGCAGCCAGTAATTTTGCATATGATTTTTTCATATGTGAGCGTTTCATAATGTAAATCCTCCCATTTTTTAAATAAAATACATAAATTTTCCATACTTCAAAGTAAGATGCGCCGCTTTACTTTCCGTATGTTTTTTTCTATAATGATTTTACTTACTACATAAATTATAGGTAATTAGTACCTGATACGGCAATATCTCAAAACGATTTCATCCGCTTCATTTGTATCATATTCGGGATTACTTGCGCCGGTATAGGCACAGAGATGGGGGAAAATATGGAAAAAGATAACTTGTTAGACATGCTGAAAGCTTTGGACAGTCAAGCCTCCTCTATTAACGTCCAAAACGGCGAAAGCGACTTCAGCCGTTTCTATCATATGAACGTGCCGTTCCAGCTTACACTGGAATACTGCAACGGGGACGACAAAGACGACTATGTAAATATTGTTACGGTATCCTCCACAAAAGCCGTTCTTTATCAGGAATCCCTTTCCCTGAAAAATAATCCTTACACAAAAAACACACCGCATTTTCACGATTTTTTTGAAATTGTCATTGTTCTGGAAGGAAATATCGTACAAAAAATAGAGGGGAAGGAGTATCTTTACACTACAGGCTCCTGCTGCCTGATCAATCGGAATCTTCGCCATTTGGAATACTATCCTTCCAAATGTATGATTCTTTATATTGGCTTGTCTCCCGATTTTGTTACAAAATTGTTTGCCTCCGCACAAAACTCGCTTTTTTCCGGCGAGAAAGATATATGCACAAGCGAATTATACCATTTTATAACCGATGATATAAAAAATCCCGGGAAACGGGCTTATCTCGATTTTATTCCCGCGTACCAGAACCGCCTGCCGGCAAAACGCCTGCACTCTTTGGCGGAAACTATGCTGCAGACCTTCCTTTATCCTGAATTTGGCGCCTCCTACCGGATCTGCGGGCTGATGTGCAGTTTTTTATCTTACCTGTCGTCTCCGAGATATTATCTTTGCACAAATATCCGATTGGATACCAACAGCGACTTTCTGCTTTTTTCACGCATTACCCGCCTTTTTGAAGAAAGCGACGGCCGCATGACGCGTACAGAACTGGAGCAGCTCCTTCACTACAGCGGAGACTATTTAAACCGCATCGTCAACAAATTTACCGATATGTGTCTTTATGATTATGGTATGACTTTTTGCATGAAAAAGGCGGCTGAGTATCTGACAGAGACCAAAGATTCCATCAGTACCATCGCCGCCAGACTCAAATTCACAAACCGCACGCATTTTTATACTCTTTTTAAGAAAAAATATGGCGTTACCCCCAAAGAATACCGGCAGATGCACTCTTAAATCTGCCGCTATCCGTAGTCCACCAAGGGATTCCGGCGAGTCTTCCGCATTTCGAAAAAGCCTGCTGGTTTGACGCTTTCTTTTTAAATTCTTAAACGCCTTCCAACGCCCTTTCGTAAAGCTTTTCGACCTCTTTTTTCTCAAAGAGCTTCGGATGATTTGCGATACCGGCCGCCGACACTTTAAAACAATTTTCCGTCATCCAAGGAATATCTTCTTTTGTGATGCCTTGTTCTTTCAGCGCGGCCGAAAGTTCCAATTCTTTCAACAGCTTTCTTATCTGCGCCGCGCAGTCCCGCTCGTCCTTACCGCCCAGACATTGAGATATGACCGCGTACCGTCCGGGCGCCGCGTTAATGCTCGATTCCGTAATTGCCGGCGTTAACGCGGCCAAACCTCTTCCGTGTACAATGTTCCTGCAGCCGCTTGCCGGGTGTTCCATGGCGTGCGGCAGCGTTACTCCCGCAGTATGTATCACCATGCCTCCCATTGTGCTTGCCCAAGTCACCGCATCCCACATATCGGCGCCGCCCGTACCCTGATATAAAGAAACAAGAGAACTTCCTATCGCCTTCATAGCCTGCACGCACAAAAGATCGGTGACTGGCTGCGCCAGTTTTGATAAATATGCCTCCATGGAATGGCATAAAGCGTCAAATCCTACCGCAGATAAAACGGACCCCGGCATTGTTTCCATTAATTCGGAGTCAATAATAGACGCTTTTGCAATGATCTTGTCGCTCCGCAGCGATTTCTTATCTCCCGTTTCCGGATTTGTCAAAACCGCAAACCCGTTACCTTCACTTCCCGTACCGCACGTAGTGGGAACCAGTATCAAAGGCAGCGCGTCGTTTCCTGTTATCCGGTTAAAAATATAATCGTTAATATCGCCGTCGTTTACGGCAAGAAACGCAATGGCTTTAGCACAGTCCAAAATACTTCCTCCGCCTAATCCGATCACCACCCCGCAGCCCTGCTCTTTTGCTGCTAACGCGCCTTCTTTTGCGGTAGTAGTCAAAGGATTCTGTCTGACCTGATCGAAAACTGCCGTTTCCACTCCCGCCTTTTTTAACAGATCCGTAACACGGTCCAAAAGCCCGCTTTTCTTCGTACTATTCTGTCCGGTAACGATAAGCGCCTTCTTTCCGTATGCGCCCGCAATTTCTCCTATCCGGTTTACTTCTCCCCTGCCAAAAATAAGATGAACAGGTAAATAATAATTAAATTTCACAGTCTCCCTCATTTCTGCATGATTTTTATTTATGTATTCCTTACATTTTATCTGTTACGCTTCGTCATGCTAATGCTTTCACCGTTTCTTCTATCACCGCACACGCTTTATCACAATCCTCTTTCGTAAGGATCAAAGGCGGAACCATACGGATAATATGCTCGCCGATAGCCGTAATCAGCAGCTTTCTTTCAAAACACCCGTGCTTTACATCCACGCCGCTTATGCTGTCGTCAAATTCCACGCCTATAAACAATCCTTGATGTCTCACTTCCTTAATATGAGGCAGTAAGGCCAGCTTATCGCAAAAATAATCTCCCATTTCCCGTGCATTTTTCGCGCAGTCCCTTTCCAAAAGTTCGTCGATCTCAGCCAGCGCGGCGGCACAGCAGACCGGATGCCCTCCGAATGTAGTGCCGTGGGAACCCGCCGTAAAAGCGTTGGCCGCCTCTTTCGTAGCGCAGATCGCTCCGATCGGCATACCTCCTCCCATTGCCTTCGCCATAGATACAATATCCGGTTTAATCCCGTAGTTCATATAGCTCATAACGGCTCCCGTCCTGCACCATCCGGTCTGTACCTCGTCAAGCAGAAGAAGCAGTCCCTTTTCGTCGCAAAGCTTACGGAGCCCCACAAGAAATTCCTTCGTAGCAGGATGTACGCCGCCTTCGCCCTGCACAGGCTCTACCATAATACCGATTGTACTTTCCGTAACCGCCTCTTTAAAAGATTCCAGATCATTATAATCCGCATAAGAAAATCCCGGCGTCATATCGCCAAATCCGATCTGACACGCATTATCCGGCTGTCCCGTAGCGCTCATAGCCCCGAACGTCCTGCCATGGAAAGACATCTTAGCGGTAACGATATTGTACTTATGAGGCCCATATTTCTCCGTTCCGTATTTTCTTGCCATCTTAATCATAGCTTCATTTGCTTCAGCGCCGGAATTTTGATAAAAAATCTTATCCATTCCGATGACCGTGCAGATTTTTTCCGCCAAAAGCGCCTGCGGAATCGTATAAGGATAATTAAAAGTCTGCATCAGATCCTGACATTGATCCTGTACCGCCTTTACTACCCTCTCGTTACAGTTTCCGGCACTGTTTACCGCAATACCCGCATAAAAGTCCAGATACGCCGTACCGTCCGTACCGTACATATACATTTCCTTTGCGCTTTCCGCTACGAAATCAAAGCGCTCGTATGTTTCAATCATATATTTTTTTGCTTTTTCTTTTATTTCTTCAGCCGTTAAACCAGTCTCTTTTAATTTCATGACTTTCTCCATTCCCGCCCTGCGTAATTTATTAACATTTTACTTGTCCCGTTTCGAGCGTTTTCATATAAGTAAGACAATATGTTTTATATAAGATTTTTTATTTTTAAATAGGCCTTAATCAATTCCACGCAGTTTTCAACTCCGACTTTTTCACTGTTTAAAGTCATATCGTAATTTACCGGATTCGTCCAGTAATTGCCATGCGTATAATATTTATAATAATCTGCGCGGTATGCGTCCGTATGTGCGATCGTAGCATGGGCCACTTCCTCCGTTACGCCCATATTCTCCATAGTCCGTTCCACACAGAACGCCCTAGGCGCTTCAATATAAACGCTCACTACGTTTTCCCTGCCCCTGAGGATCCAATCCGCACATTTTCCGACAATACAGCAGGATTCCGTATCGGCTAGATTTTCAATGATCTGTTTCTGATAGTCAAACAGTTTATCGTCCGATACAAACTTTTCATTTCTGGAAATATACTGTCTGGATCTTGGAAGTCCCCTCAGTAAACTTGCAAAACTTCCGTTTGTACGGATTTTCTCATTCACTTCGTTAAACAATTTTTCATCTAAGCCGCTCATTTGAGAAGCCAGCGTCAAAATCCTGTTTTCATAACAATGGATTCCCAAATCCGCCGCCAGTTTAGAAGCGATCGCTTTCCCGCCGCTGCCAAATCCTCTGGCAAAGGTTACCACATAATTTGCCATATTCCGCCTCCTATCCTGCCATAAACCTGCTTAAAAATTCCCGCGTCCTCGGATTCTTCGGATTGGTAAACAGATTTTTCGGATCGTCGTCTTCTACAACATATCCTTTATCCATAAAAATCGTTCTTGTCGATACGTCTCTTGCAAATCCCATTTCATGAGTCACAATAATCATGGTAAGTCCGGTTTTTGCCAATGTCTGCATTACGCTAAGTACTTCTCCCACCATTTCGGGATCCAACGCACTGGTCGGCTCATCGAACAAAAGCGCCTCCGGTTCCATGCAAAGCGCCCTTGCAATCGCCACCCTCTGCTTCTGTCCGCCGGAAAGATGCGCCGGATAGGCGTTAATATAAGGCGCCATTCCCACTTCCTTCAAATGCAGGATCGCCCGGTCAAACGCTTCTTCTTTAGAAACATGAAGCACTTTTCTTGCGCCGATCATACAGTTTTTTAACACGCTCATATTATTAAATAAATGAAAGGACTGAAATACCATACCTACTTTAGAACGATATTCATTGATCTCTTTTTGTACGTCCCGGACTTCTTTCCCATGGTACAAAATCTTACCCATAGTCTGATGTTCCAGACGGTTAATGCACCGAAGCAGCGTAGATTTCCCGGAACCGGAAGAACCGACAATACAGATTACTTCGCCCTTTTTCACGGAAAAATCAATCTTGCGCAAAACTTCATGATCGCCGAAAGATTTTCCAAGCCCTACAATACTGATAATATTTTCTTCCATAATTATATCCATTCCTTTCGTTTTGCTCAGGTATAAAACGTAACATACCGTGCGGCGCGCTTTCCTGCCGCCGGCAGATAGCGCCGGCGGATATACACGCTCTTATTACTGATTATCCATATACTCTATTGCCAGCACATAATCTTTTTTCAACGCGGTCTTTTTCTCGATTAAAAGAAAAATACGATTAAATGCAAAACACAGAACAAAATAAATTACAGCGATAATCAAATACGACTCAAAATACTTATAATAATTTCCGCCTACCGTTTTTGCCGACATAAACAATTCCGAAAGACCGATTACATTTAATACGGACGTCATCTTCAGATTCGTCAAAAACAAGTTAGCCATCTCAGGAAGAATATTTTTAAAAGCCTGAGGCAGAATTACGGTAAACATTGCCTGCATTGGCGACATTCCCATCGCCAATGCGCCCTCCCTCTGCCCGTAATCAATGGATTTGATTCCCGCCCGGACCGTCTCGGACATATACGCTCCCGTATTCAATACCGTTACCAAAATACCTGCCGCCGTAATACCGATCGCCACATTTGCCTGCCGCAGGCCGTAATAAATAATCATAGCCTGCACGATCATAGGCGTATCACGGAATATTTCCACATAAACACCGCATATCCACTTTAACACTCTTACGAACGCTTTTTTTACAATGCCGTCTTCTTTCCTGATACGGGTATCCTGAATAATACCGATCAGGTATCCCAGTAAAAATCCTAAAATCGTACCGAATACGGCTACATATAAAGTAAGCCATGTTCCCTGCCAAAACAGATCCGCGTATTTCTTTGCCAAAAAAACCATCCACCCCAGAGAATTAGTAGGGGTTGGGGCCGCCGCCGCAAATCCTCCCATCATATTAACCATACGCTTACCTCCTGCCGTTTTTTATCTATTTCCTTGAACTATTTCTTTTTAATTTGCCGCCGGCTGTACGGAAATAGCGACAGACATCATTTCGTCCATCTGTTCTTTATCCCAGTTGAATGCGTCCAACGCGCCCTGAATCTTATCGCGCAGTTCCGTATCATCCAGCCTTGTTGCGATGCAGACGTTTGTCATACCGTTATCGTCTACAAATCCCTGTCCTTCGTCAAATGTAATCAATACAAGATCCGTATTTGTTATCAGCGCCGATTCCGCCGTCGGTTTATCAATCAAAGCCGCATCCGCCACGCCGTTGGAAACCGCCATAAAACATTCCGCCGTCGTGGCGTAATTCGCTCCTTCCACACGGTCGGGAATCTGTTCCTGTAAACTGATCCAGCCGGTTCCTGTCTGAGTCGTGACTACAATACCCTTTCCGGCCAGATCGGATAAAGAAGTAATATCCTCTAATCCGCTCCCCGCCTTTACGGTAAGACAGTTATCCCTGTAATAATAGGGGGTAGTAAACGCATAAGAAGCCTCTCTTTCCGGCGTTTTTCCCATGCCGGCAATGATACAGTCATACTCTCCCGAATCCATCGCCAGACCGATCGTATCCCATTCCACTTTGTGGATCTCCAGCTCCATCCCAAGATAATCCGCAATCTTTTTTGCCATCATCACATCATAACCATAAGCATAATAATTACTTCCATAGATCGGTACTGCCGTTTCTCCGTTTGAAACTCCGGGACTCTCCTGTGTCCAGTTAAACGGGGCATAGGCGCATTCCATACCTACGCGCAGCACGTCTTTATCTTCTTTGCCGTCTTCTTTTGTCTTTTCTTCCGTCTCCTTGGCGCTATTTTGTCCCGCAGCCTCTACATTGGATTTTCCGCATCCTGTTAATACGCTTACTGCCATTACCGCCGCCATTAATATACTGACCATTTTCTTTTTCATAATAATTTCCTCCCATCCTTCAACGTAAAAAACGGCGTTTACCTATCGCTAAGTAAACGCCGTTGTTCACAAGTTGTTTTATTATAGAACCGAGTATAATCCCATGTGCATTATATTGTCAATACATATTATGTGAAATTTCTTATTTTGTGAAAAATAGCCTATATTTTAATAAATCTTCTTTACTATTTCTATTTTATCCCTATATTTGTGCTATATACTGCACAATATTTATGCAGGATAATAAAATATGCAGACTATTTTTAACAGGCCGGTTCCACAATTACAATATTCATGCCCCTTATCCGTATCAAAACGGATCGCGTCCCCTTCTTTAATATAGTACTCCGTTTCCTCCACCCTAAGAGTCAGCTCCCCCTGTTGTACGATCACATACTCTTTTGTGTTTTCACCGTGCGCGCCGCTGTAATAAATGCCGTCTGGCTGAATTTCAAATGTATATATTTCAAAATTCCTGTTCTTTTCATATGGAAAATATGTATAAACTTTATACCTGCTTTCCGACTCCTTTGTGGGAACTAAATTTTCTTTTTTTACCGGATATACACTTTGCGCAGGCGCCTCTACCAGATCCGTCAGCTCTACTCTGAGCCCGCTGACAATCTTCCCCAAGATACCGATCGTCGGATTAGCTTCGCCGCGCTCAATCTGGCCAAGCATACTTTTACTTACTCCGGTCTGCTCTGCAACCGTATCCAGACTATAACCCCTTGCATGACGTATTTTCTTTAAATTGATAGAAATATTTTGGTTTAGATAATCCATAACTCCTCCCGTCGGCCAGTTTTTTAAATTTATTTTATCACTACAGTATTTGCAAGCAATACTGATCTTTTAATTCTACTTAATTAATATGAATGGTTAAAATAATCCAATATTAAAAACTGTTTAACCTGAATTATTCACGGCTGCGCCGTGAAAGTGGCTGAAAGCCACGTGGTTACTGT
>OFFD01000201.1_pt1 | contig 55206 bp, 73 predicted proteins | sample 1521291 | NCBI WGS metagenome assembly OFFD01 (sample SAMEA3504103, study PRJEB24116) | mouse gut metagenome | biome: mouse gut; feature: mouse-associated habitat; material: faeces | place: Denmark | collected 2011 | reverse complement strand
ATTGCGGAACCTATGGTTTTTTAGTTGAGTTATTTTTGCAAATTGAGGAAACTCGAAGGATTTTTTCTGCAATGCAAACAAGAAGTGCGATTGCATCAAGCTTCGTTGAGGTAACTTCTTTAGAAATCAAAAGTATATCTGACACTGTAGAAATGCGTATCTCCATCGTTTCAGAATCACACAACATCTTTTTCGAATAAAATGGATCTCACTGCAGCAATTTCAGCAGCAGAATCCGACAATAAAATCAATTCGTTTCACAACCTCCTCGTTTTTTCTCTAAAAAATTAAAAAAAAGTGTTGACAATCCTTCTCAGATAAGATAAAATAAACAACGTCGCTGATGAGTGGCGCTTGAATGATGTGGCATGTTGGAGAAGGGGCTTAACTCACCAGCCTTTCACGCTGGCATTCACGGGTTCGAATCCCGTACATGTCATTCATATTTTGGGAGTTTAGCTCAGCTGGGAGAGCGTCTGCCTTACAAGCAGAATGTCGGCGGTTCGATCCCGTCAACTCCCATTCTTTATGTGGCGCAGTAGTTCAGATGGTTAGAATGCCAGCCTGTCACGCTGGAGGTCGTGGGTTCGATTCCCATCTGCGTCGTGTTCGCCTCGATAGCTCAGTCGGTAGAGCAGAGGACTGAAAATCCTCGTGTCACTGGTTCGATTCCGGTTCGAGGCATTTCAATTTCATATGCGGAAGTGGCTCAGTGGTAGAGCATCGCCTTGCCAAGGCGAGGGTCGCGAGTTCGAATCTCGTCTTCCGCTCCAACGAAAGCAGGCCTTAAAGGTTCTGCTTTTTTCTTTAGCTAAGAATGTGTGTAGTGAAGTATTGATTGGCAGAGTGGTTTAGAAGCAAGGATACTGAAAAAGTGTGACCTGGTAAAAAATTAGGATTTCTGATAATAAGATGCATGACCTTAAGAAAAGCAGAAAGATTGATTCAGTAAACAGGTTATGGATGAGGAAAAGCGGAGGGATTGGGAATGGAGCAAAAGTCGGAATATGTGCAGGAAGTTTTTACGGAGATTGCAGATAGCTATGACCAGATGAATGATAAGATGACGTGGGGCATGTTAAAGGGCTGGCAAAAAATTGTGATGCAGAAAACGCAGTTAAAGGTCGGTGATAAAGGGCTGGATGTGTGCTGTGGTACTGGTGAGATGACCTTCCAGCAACGTGGACTGGTCGGGCCGGCGGGGGAAGTAATCGGTTTGGATTTTACGCAGAATATGCTGGATGTGGCCAATGTCAAGCTGGAAAAGCTTCACTACCGTAATGTGTCTTTTGTGCAGGGAGATGCCATGGACTTACCTTTTGCGGATAATACATTTCAAGCGGTGACCAATGGTTTTGCACTGCGCAATGTAGTGGATATCCAGAAAACAATTTCCGAGATGGCTCGGGTTACGGCGCCGGGCGGGCGTGTGGTCTGCATTGACGTGTCAGTACCCCAATTCTTTTTATTCAGATGGTTTTTCAATATCTACTATTATAAAATCGTGCCGATAATGGGCCATGCGGTAGATAAAAATAAAAAAATCGCTGAGAAGTTTCCGGCGTATACCTGGTTGGCCGAGTCCTTACGGACCTTACCTCCTCAGGAAGAGATTAAACAGATGTTTTTAAACGCCGGTATGCGGGACGCCAGCTATAAAGGCGTGGGCTTTGGCGCTACGACGATTTACTGGGGCACGAAACAGTAGCTAAAATCTCTGTATCAGTTGCTGCAGCCATATAACCCAGCTTGACTGGGGGCTGAGTGTGCCAGTGAGAAGGGCGCTGCGATATAATTCTTCATATGCCAGCTTTCCTAAAAGTACGCAGGAAAGAATTGCAAAGCAGATTTGCAAAAAATAAGCACGTTTCTGCACAGGAATGCCTCCTTTTGTGTATTTTTTATAAATTGTAACCACTTTGTAATTAAATTATACGAAAAAAATGGCCTCGAACAGAGAAAATCGAGGTCATTTTTTGTATATAAAATGATGATTTCCACAAAATGAAATGAGAAGTTTTATAGTATAAAAATAAAAGATACCTTGTGTTATTCCATTTTATAGTAAAGGATAAAAATGGCTTTGTTGAGCCGTTTTTTGTTGAAACGGCATTTTTTAGCGAATGGGAAGAAAAAGTTTTTGCGTACATAGTTTAATGGCAAAATGGGAAATCTGATATCAAGTGAAAAGCGCAAAATTACATAAATGTATATAAATGTAATTTTGCTTTACGGAAACGTTTTTTTTTGGTATAATAGTGTCAATTCAGATGGAAAGGGGAGTCGCCAATGAAGAAGTTTTTACTTCTGCCTTTTTTGACACTTTCTTTGTTGTTGCTGGTTTTACCAGTGTACGCTGCCACCGAAGGAGGAGCTGTATCCGAAACCGAGGATGCAGGTGCATTTTATGACGCAGAAGAAGACAGCTTAACGATTGAATATAGGACACAAACAATAAAATGCGAGAATGCAGCGATTAAAAGCGAAGATGTCACCTATTTGCCTTTGCGGGAGGTGCTGAGTGCCTATGGCGCCAGCGTAAGCTGGGGAATTGGTGAGGCGGAGGACAAAGTGATTATCACTGCAGGTGGAGAACGCTACCAGTTGCTTGTTGATTTGAAAAAGTGTGAAGCCTATGGTGTAGATCAAAAAAAATACGCTTTGCGACATGAGGACAGCATTTTGTATCTGCCGGTTCATTTTTATGCCGACGTTATGAATTGCGCTGTGGTGTGGAACAAAGAAAAAAGTGTATTGACTTTGTGCGATGAAAAAAAGAAAAAAGAGGCTACGGTTTTTAATCCTACAAATGGCGGGATTAGTTACAAAAAACTTTTGAATTTGCCAGTGTATCAAAAAACCACCGCGCCTGCGGTATCCCGTTCAGCAGGGTTGCAGGCTCGTGCAACAGGCGCAACTGCCAGCAGCGGGGATGTATATCAAAGAGGAATCGCTTCCTATTACGGAGCTAAATTCCAGGGGCGCAGGACTTCCAGCGGGGAAGCCTACAATAAGGACGCGTTGACTGCGGCGCACAAAACGCTGCCCTTTGGAACGGTGGTGCGCGTGACAGCCAAATGGAATAATCGCTCGGTGAATGTGCGAATTAACGACCGCGGTCCCTATGCCTATGGCAGAGTGATAGATTTGTCTACTGCTGCGGCCAAAGAACTGGGCATGCTGGGGAAAGGCGTTGGAGAAGTGACACTGGAAATTGTCTCTTATCCATGATAAAATAATAATGGACTGACTAAAAATAAAAGAGCTGTTGCATTGTGTCGTCAAAGTATACAATGCAGCAGCTTTTCTCTTGCCGAATATCGTTTGCCTGTTTAGTGACAATAGGGACAGATTTTTTCATCGCTGGGCGGCCATTGATAAAAGGCATGGCCGCATTGACTGCAAATTTTTTCGCTGCTTTGGGCAAGGATGTGGGGTGTTTGTACGAATTGCTGCTGGGTCATGAAGTCCTCCCATTGCAGTTTATGCTGCATGCAGATTTGCTGGCAGAGATTGCAACCGATACACAACTCGGGGTGAAATAGCAATTCCTTTTGGGGAATTTCGCTGTCGCTGTCCGTTGTTGTGATTGTCAGGGCCTGGGTAGGACAAAGATTCGCACAGGCGCCACAAAAGTTGCAGGCCTGGCAGGAAAGCGCGCGAAAGGGCAGTGTGTCTCCGGAATGTACCGGCAGCTCTTTTTTTGCATAGAATGCATAAAGGGGCAGACGGCTGGGAAATGCCACGGCTTCTTCTTGCGTTTCTTCTCCGGCAAAGATAGGATTGGCGGCAAGGGTTTGGAAGTTGTGCGTCAGCGCCTTTTTTGATTGGGTTTCTGTGCGCTGAAAAAGCTCTTGGAACAGCGCGCGCCGTGAATTATTTTTTTTGTCTTGTGCAAGCTGCGGTTCCTGCAGTATGATTTGCAGCCGTTCGGAAGGAATTTGATATTGCGCCAGCTGTTGCTGCAGACCCACGGCATACCACTGATGGGCGCATTGCTGGCACAGTGCGGGCGTAAGGTAAAGGGTGATATGACCGTGACGATACAACAGCTCCAATATTGTCAGCGACGAAAGCTGCTGCAGGCAATTCAGGCGCAGCGCTTCCTGGGGCGCGAGAGCGTTGCGCGCACAGCAGAGCTGCAGCGGCTCTGCTTTAGGTAGGGAAAGTAGAGCGGGATAATCAATCTGGAATGTTCCGGTAGGGCAGGCAGAAACGCATAAGCCGCAAAGTGTGCAGTCGACAGCCTGCCAGTGCTGCTCGGTGAAGGCCAATGCCTGCGCCGGACAGAGCTGCTGACAGATGGCGCAGTTGGCCAGAGGACTGATGCGATTGATGCAATTAGCAGAAAGAATGGTGAGATGGTCGGCTTTGTGATAAGATTTCTGGTTCATAGCGAAGCGCTCCTTTTTCTATGTATCTATCTGTTATCATACAATGAAGCAGAAAAAAAGGAAAGAACAGATTTATGGAAGAAGTAATACGATAGAAAAAACAGCTCTGTAAAAATAGGGTTTGCTTTTTTCATACTCTGTGTATAATATAACTTGGGTGAGGAAAATGATAGAATTTCAAAACTTAAAATTGGAAGACAAAAAGATAATCGATGAATATTTTCAGCAGGGTCAATATCAAAACTCTGAATGTACCTTTACAAATCTATTTATATGGCGGGACTGCTATGCGGTGCAGTGGACGGTCGTGGATGGTCTTTTGGTAATCAAGCCGGGGCAAAGCGATGAAAGTTGGATTTTGCCCCCTTATGGGGATTACGCGCAGCATGATGTGCAGGGCGTAATCTTACAAATGCGGGAATACTTTGCACAGCAGGGAAAACCCCTGATGCTGCGGGCAGTGACCGAGGAGCTGCGCGCTATGCTGGAGCAATCCTGTCCCGGAATGTTTGAATTTGAAGAGGAAAGGGATTTGGAGGACTATCTATACAACGGAGCGGATTTACGTGAGCTGAAGGGTCGCAAATATCACAGCAAACGAAATCATCTCAGCAATTTCCACAAAAATTATCCCGACTATGTTTATGAGCCCCTTACTGCCGATATGCGTGAGGAAGTATGGGAGTATATCAATTTGTGGTGCAAACAAAAAGAATGCAGCGGCAAATTCAGCGACGGCTTGATTTGTGAGAAGAAAGCAATCCGTGAAGCTCTGGACTTTTTTGAGGAATTGGACTATGTGGGCGCTGTGATTCGGATTCAGGGACAAATTGAAGCATTCACCATGGGCGAGATGCTCAACGACAATACAGTAGTAATTCATGTGGAAAAGGCCAACGGTCTGGTCAATGGACTGTACGGCGCGATCAATCAGGAATTTTTATTGCATGCGTGGCCGGATGTACAATTTGTGAATCGCGAGGAGGACACCGGCGATGAAGGCCTGCGCAAGGCAAAATTGTCCTATCAGCCGGTACAATTAGTGAAAAAATACAAGGGAGTTTTCAAAAATGCATGACAAGGCAGTCTGCCGTTTCGCAAAAGAGAAAGATGGTGCGCAGGTACAGGCATTGTGGACGCAATGCTTTGACGATACGTCTGCTTTTGTAGAGTGGTATTTTCAGCGCTATTATCAAAAAGAAAATACGCTGGGAATTTTTGCAGGCGATACTCTGTTGGCCTCGGCGCAGATGATTCCGTATACAATCGCTTTGCGGGGGGCGGAGGTGCCGGCGGCGTATATTGTGGGTGTGGATACCTTGCCTGAGGCCAGAAACCAGGGCTGTGCCCGCAGACTGTTGCTGGAATGCCTGCGGACACAAAGGGAACGAGGGCAAGGTATCAGCTTATTGATGCCTTTTGAAGGCCAGTTCTATTATCGTTATGGCTGGCCTTTTTGTTATTTTCATCAGCAAATGGAAATCAAGCCGCAGGAGTTGCGCTGCGCGGCGCATCCGTGGGGGCACATCCGTCAAGTGGGGCTTGTGGAGGCCATTCCTGCTTTGCAGCTCATTTACAACCAGTTTGTGCAGCACTATCATGGCGCGGTGTGCCGCAGCGCACAGCAGTGGCAGCTTTTGATGGAGGACGCGGCGTTGGAGCATACAGCGTGTTATCTGCTGGAAAGGGATGGACAGGCAATGGGCTATTGTCTGTGGGTGCCGCTGCGCGGCAAAATCTTCATTCGGGAAATGGCTTGGTGCAATGCGGCGGCAAAAGCGGGACTGCTGCATTTTTTGCTGGAAGCTGTGCCTGCACAGCAGTTGCTCTGGCTGGAGCTCCCCGATGAGGACGAGTTGATGTTTTCTCTGGCGTCGGAAAAGAAAAAAGCAGTGCGCTATCCCTTTTTGATGGCCCGCATTGTGGATGTAACCCAATGTCTGAGAAGTATTCAGTATCCTCAAATAGATGGAAGGCTTTTACTTTATGTAAAAGATGATTTTGCGCAGTGGAATCATGGTTTCTTTTCTGTGGAACTGTATCAAGGCAGGGCACAGGTGCAGCCTGTCGCTTCAGGGGGAGAAATCTGTGCCGATGTGGATATTACCATTGATGGACTGAGCCAATTGGTTTTGGGAGCGCGCAGTGCAGCGCAGCTGCAGAGACAGCAGCTGCTTCAGGTGAAGGATGAGCGGGCATTTCAGTTGCTACAGCAGCTATGGCCGCCGCAGAGCAACTATATCAATGAGTACTATTAAAATTACGCAGAGTATCGTATCCTCATGGAAGGGCAATGTATAGCTCTGATTATGTGTATAGAAAAATTTTTCGGGAATTTAGAGAATAAAATTGCAAAGTTCTCCAGAATGATGTATGATTATAAGATAGACTTATCGGTAAAACGAGGAGGATCTTGTAGTGGATTATACACATATTGATGGAAATTTGTTTATGAATATGGTTTTGGCTGGAGTCAGCAAACTAAATGCAGATAAGGCATCAATTGATAGCTTGAATGTGTTTCCTGTGCCAGACGGTGATACAGGGACTAATATGTCACTTACCCTGAATTCTGTAGCGCGCTTTTTGGGGCAGATTCCCGAAGAAGAGATCAGCGTGAGCAAGGTGGCGGAACAAATGGCCTACGGCGCACTAATGGGCGCTCGCGGTAATTCCGGTGTGATACTTTCCCAGATTTTAGGCGGGATTTCCAAGATTTTTATCACAAAGGGAAACGAGGCCGATGCGTACAGCTTTGTGGAAGGGTTTGCAGGTGGTGTACAAGCGGCCTATAAAGCGGTGGTAAAACCTATGGAAGGAACCATTCTGACGGTATGCCGCGAAGCCAGTGAGCATTTAACGGCGATGTATCAGGAGAACTTTACCATTGAAGACTGCTTGAAGGTCTATCTGGAAGAAGGCTATCGCAGCTTGGAGCGCACGCCGGAAATTTTGCCGGTGCTGAAACAGGCAGGCGTTGTGGACGCCGGAGCCAAGGGGCTGTTGACTTTTGTGGAAGGGATGCTGACCGGATTGACGGGACAGATGAACTTTGCTACGGAGAATAAGACGGAGCAAGTGGCGGAGAATGATTATCCCGAATATCATATCCATCCCGATCAAATCACATTCCAGTACTGCACAGAATTGATTGTGCATAGCAAAGAACGGCATGTGGATGCAGAAGAAGCCCGCGCCTATCTCAGCGATTTGGGAGATTGCGTGCTGGTTGTGAGTACCGGTGAAATTACCAAGGTGCATGTGCACACTAACCGTCCAGGCAAGGTTTTGGAGTATTTTGTCGAATACGGTGATTTGAATGATATTAAAATTGAAAATATGAAAGCGCAGAGCCAGCGTTTTGGTGTAGCGGACGCAGAAGTCGGCGGGTCGACGGAGCATAAGCAGATGGCGGTAATTGCTGTGAGCGCTGGAGAAGGGCTGAACGAGATTTTCGACAGCCTAGGTGTGGACTATGTCATCACTGGCGGTCAGACGATGAATCCCAGCACAGAGGACTTCATGAAAGCTATTGAGCGGGTAAATGCCGATGCTGCGATATTGTTGCCCAACAATAAAAATATTATCATGGCGGCAGAGCAGGCGGCCAAGTTGAGTGAAACAACACAGGTGGAGGTTGTGGCCAGCCGCACCATTCCCCAAGGCATTGCAGCGTTGATGGCCTATAACAGCGAAGGCACGTTGGAAGAAAATGCAGAATCCATGCGCAGCTCCATGGCATATGTGCGTTCTGCGGAAGTGACCTATGCCGTGCGCGATACCTCGATAGATGAGTTCTCCATCAAGGAAGGGCAGCTGCTGGGCATCGTAGAGGGCAAAATCAAGGCTGTGGGCGACGATATGGAGCAGCTCGTGAAGGACACTCTGGCGGTGATGGATGTAGAGGATGCAGAACTGGTAACCTTATATTACGGCGCCGATGTGGAACCTGAAGCTGCTGATGCATTGCTGGAAGCTTTGCAGGAAGTTTATACAGAGCTGGAGTTTGAGTTGTATCATGGCGCACAGGCTGTATATTCTTATTTAATTTCGGTGGAATAGACTTCGTTTAGAAGCGACCGATAAAGGAGGAGCGTAATGTCAAAAATCAGAGTAGTGACAGATAGCACAGCAGATCTGACACCGGAACTGGTGGAACGTTACGGCATTACAGTAGTACCACTGACTGTTTTTGCAGACGGAAAGGCGTATAAAGACAAAATTGATATCACCAATGAGGAGTTTTACGCGCTTTTACAATCAAGCAAAGAATTGCCGACTACTTCACAGCCGTCTCCGGCAGCGTTTGCCGATGTTTATCGGCAATTGGCGGCAGAGGGTGCGGAGCAGATTATTTCCATCCATATTTCTACTGCGTTAAGTGGTACGTATCAGAGCAGTGTTTTGGCAGCGGGCTTGGTGGCACAGGAAGTTACCGTGCATAATGTTGACAGCAAAATTGCTACCATGGGGCTGGGCCTTTTGGTTATTGCAGCGGCGCGAATGGTAGAGGTGGGCGATTCCGCAGACAATATACTTCAGGTGTTGGATGAGATAGTGAAAAAGCAACGTCTTTACTTTTTGTTAGATTCGTTAGATAATCTGCACAAAGGCGGGCGAATTGGAAAAGCCAGTCATTTATTTGGCTCATTGCTGAATATTAAGCCGGTATTGTGTTTTACTGACGGCGTAATTAATGTACAGGACAAGGTGCGGGGAAATAAGGATAATAAGGCCCTGGAACGGCTGATAGAGATTCTTTTGGAGAAAATAGACCCCTCCAAGAAATTGTACTGTGCTATGGGATACTGTGACAACAAAAAAACTGCGGAATATATCGTAGAACGTGTGAAAGAGCATGTGAACTGTGATGACTTTATTTATTTACAGATTGGTAGCGTTGTTGGTACGCATATCGGCATGGGGGCTGTGGGCATGGCCTTTTACCAGTTGTAAATGTCGTTTCCGTTTTAGAAAAAAATGAAAGTGTGCAATACAAGCTGAGAGCTATGCGTGAAAACAGCGTGCGTAGCCTTTGGCTTGTATTTTTTTTGCAGTTAGAGTATTATAAACGTATCTAGATGAAATGGACAAAAACGGGAGTCTGGGCAGCATCGACCTGAAAATAACCGATGCCGGGAAGATAGCCTGACAAACTTTAATCGTAGGAGGTTTTTAGAATGGAGAAAAAATGGATTGCGCTGTCGCTTTTGGTGGCAATGATGGTGTTGTGTTTGACCGGCTGCACAGAGAAGCCTGCAGCAAAGGAAGATGGACAGCAGCCTGAAAAGGTATCCCTGCAGCTCTCTGTGGAGGAGTATCCTGTAATGGATGGCTCCACAGCGAATCTGCCGATGATGGCGGAAGTGATGGCAGAGGTGTGCAACATCTCATTAGAAGAAGCGGAAAATCTGACCAGCTGCCAGAAAACTCCGTTGGCCTGGGAAAATATCACCAATGGAGAAGCAGATATTTTATTGGTCTATGAAGCCGCCGAAGAAACTAAGGCGCTGGTGGAACAGTCCGGCGTCGCTCTGGAGATCACGCCCATAGGACGGGATGCCTTGGTGTTTATCAATAATGCGCAGAATCCGGTAAAGGATTTGAGCCAGCAGCAGCTCATTGACATTTATACAGGAAAAATTACCAATTGGAATGAAGTGGGCGGTGACGATTCGGTCATTGTGCCTTATCAGCGCGGAGAAACCAGCGGCAGTCAGTCCCTGTTTATGAAGCTGTTGATGAAGGATGAAACACCTATGGCAGCGCCGCAAGAGCTGAAGCCGGCAGAGATGGGGATGCTGATTGATGAACTGGCCCGTTATAACAATACTGGCAACGCGCTGGGCTATTCGGTATTTTACTATGCCAGCTATATGTATCAACAGCCTGGGTTGAACATGCTGGCTGTTGACGGCGTTCTGCCCAGCGATCAAACCATCGCCGACGGCAGTTATCCCTTGCTCAATGAATACTATGTCGTGATTCGTGCTGAAGAGGCGGAAGACAGCCCAGCTAGACGGCTGCGGGATTGGATTTTGACTGCCGAAGGGAAAGCAGCTATGGAGAAAGCAGGATATATTCCTGTGCAGGGCTGATTCAGAGAAAAGAAGCAAGGGAGTTTATAGATTTGACTCTATTCAGTATTCAGTTTGAAGAAAACCTATGCAGAGTGGGAAACAGGCTTGGGCAATAAAGAGCGGTATGCTTCCAGATGGAGTTGCATACCGCCGCATTTTTATAGGATATTGTTAAATTTTCAATGTAAATATGAAAATACTGCCCATCAGCTCTATACTGCGAGAGCGTTTCATTAGTTTATAGTTTTTTTCAGTTTTTTTTCTCCGCAGCTTCTTTTTCTAAAAATTTATCCAAATCGTCCTTTATTTCTTTTCCGGTAATCTCCTCATAGGCTTTTTTCACGTCATTTTTTACTGCCCATTTGATAATAAAATAGGATGCAATGAAAAACAGTGCGATTGTTCCCTCACTTATTCCCAACCCTTCCTCCACGATATATCCCTCCAATTTTGAAACAACAAAGTATTTCCTTTATGGTCTGTGTTGCATATTTTGGAAAGTTTAATGACTCATTTTTCGCTTTCCTGAACAAAGCGGAATTGGGTAATATTGTTACTCCATCGCGTTCTGCAAATCCTCTTTGCTGATTCCTACTGGGCAATGGAAGTTGAGGGCGCTCCATTGGGTGTCAGAAATGTGTATTGGTGTGTGCAGATTGGTCAATGCCAATGATTTACAGGTAAGCGGCGTTGGAATTGGTTGACCGATGGTACAATCCTGTAAAGCAGTGCTGCATGCGCCGCATTCAATACATTTGAGTACTTGGCCTTTTTCAGCAGCCAGCAGTTGGCTGCGGCCATTATCTAAGAGAACAACATGGACCTCCAAAGGTCCGTGCATTCCGCAGACAATAATTCCCTCGATATCGCCGGTACGGCTGGGACCTGTGATATAGGAATAGTATACAGGCGTATTCTGTCGGCTTCCTGCTTGCCAAGCGGCGTGAATACTTTCCAAAGCAGTATCATTGGAAGGATAAATTTTTTCCAGCCCGGCGATGGCTAAATGACGGGTTGGAATATTGGATACCAGGCGTTCATTGCCTTGATCTTCGGCTAGGATGATGGTGCCGGTATCGGCAGCAATGCCGCTTAGTCCGGTGATTCCCCAATCTGCTTTATCTGCAGAGGTGATGATCTGTCTTTTTATGATTCCGGACAAGGCTTTTGCATCTGCAGCTGTTGTTCCTTCCGTGAAATATTGCTGCAAAATTTCTGTAATTTGTTCTGGCGCTACATTGTCTAATGGCGCACGGCGGGGATTTATATATGGCTGCTTCAATCTCTGTGAAACAATGGCTTCCAAATCTGTCTGTATTGCATGGGGAACGACTTGCTGCAAGTTGATTTCATTCAATTCTGGTGCAAAAGTACACAGAGCCTTTTGCTCTGCAGGACAAAGCTCAGCAACAATGGCAACTGCCTCCGCACTGTCCTTTGCCATGTGTACGATGCAGCCTTTGGCGCGCAAAGCTGCAACGGCCTGTTCCAAGAGCTGCTGTTGTTTGTTGATGCATTCTTGGCGAATGGTCTGCGGTTCGTAAATATTCATTGAGTATTTCCTCCTTGACGATAAGCTTTGGCCAGCAGGCTGACAATATGGACGGCTTGCTGCGCACTGTGATTGCGATACAGACCGTCTTTCAGGTGCATCATACAGCCAGGGCAGCCGGTCACGACGTATTGTGCCTGGGTGTCGGCAATCTGTGCGATTTTTTCATCGTTGACACTGCGGGACACATCATAATGGAACAGGCTGAAACTGCCACCGAATCCACAGCAGGCATTAGGTTCCTTCATTTCCTGCAATTCAACGCCCATCTGGTGCAGTAGTTGCCGTGGTTCATGGGAAATATGCATGCTGCGCACCAAATGACAAGGGTCATGCCAGGTAATGGACACTGGTTCCTTTAGGACAGGTGGTTGAATGTGCAGGATATTTACCAGATAATCGTTGAGGTCTATGACCTTGCTTTGTATTGCTTTATATTGAGCCAAAAGTGTTTCGTCATCGCAGTGGGCTAATAGTCTTTCCCATTCCTCTTTTACGGTGACGGCGCAGGAAGGGCAGGTGAAAATGAGATAGTCGTATTCCTTGCTGCTGAGCAGATGAATATTTTCCTTTGCCATTTTTTCTGCAGCCTTAGTGTCACCGCTCATGATAGCAGGAAGACCGCAGCAGGCTTCATTTTTAAAGGTAACCATCTGTACCTGATTGGCCATGAGCACGTCGTAGCAGTCCAGACCAATTTGCGGATAGGCATAATTCACCAGACAGCCAGCGAAAAATGCCACTTTGCTTTTTGGCTTTTTCAGCGGCGATTTTTTTGCAATCAGTTCAGGAAATGATTGTTTTGCCAAAGTTGGCAGCAGACGATCCTTGGGAATGCCTGCAATACCGATTTTATTGGCATTGAAACGGAGTAGTGCTTCGTGTTGGGGTTGCTCTTTCAAAGCGATGCCTTGAAATTTACGGCCTACCTTCATGAGTGGCGACAGTGCGTTGGTGCTCAGTATATGGAATACGCCGCTTTTGACCAAACCATTGCCTTGAGTTTGCGCTTGTTCTTCACGCAGTCTCTGAATCATTTGCGGTACCGGCATTTCTAAAGGACAGGATTCTACGCAACGTTGACAACCGATACACAGGCTCAGCCCTGCTTCGTCTAATTTGCTTTTATCTTCAGAGTGGAAGGCGCTAAAGACAGTACCACGGCCGCCGATATATTTGTAACCAAAATTTTCGCCGATGGAGTTATAAACCGGACACGTATTCAAGCAACCGCCGCAGTTGAGACAATATAATACGGATTGATATCCTTGATTGATGGCTTGCTGGCGTCCCTGTTTCAAAAATACTACATGGACTTCTTCTGGACCTTGAGCATATTGCAAGAAATCCATTGCAGGGTTAGAAAAATGACTCACACCATCAATGATGGATACATAGGTGCCGATATCTTGACCGCATCCATAGGTGGAGGCAGTACGCACGACGGTGAGACCGTCGGTGAAATTGGGCACAATTTTTTCTATACCGGCAATCACGATGTGCACGCGAGGAATGCTGGTCACACAGCGGATGTTTCCTTCGTTTTCTGTGAGCAGGATAGCACCGGTATCTGCGGCAATGGCATTAGCGCCGCTGATACCTACTTCTGCGTGCATAAAAGCATTACGCAACGCGCGACGAGCAGCACCTACCAATAATTCAGGATCAGTGGGCAGTTCTTCTCCCAGGTCTTTGGATAACAACTGTGTACATTCTACACGGGTGAGATGGCAGGCGGGCGCTAAGGTGTGCGCAGATTTTCCTTTGCCTTCTAGCTGCGCCAGCCGATCTCCCAAGTCGGTTTCGTATACAGTAGCGCCTTGTTCCTGCAGGCGATGGGTAATGCCGATTTCTTTTCCGGTATTTGTTTTAGATTTTACCACCAGATGAGCACCAGTAATATTTGCAATATAGTCTGCTGCCTGTTGAGCATTTTCCGCTACATATATATGGAATCCGTTGCGTTCCATGGCCGCGATGGCCTGAGGCAGCAGCGTATCTAAATGGTTGATAGCGTCTTCTTTAATTTTTCGCAGCGCCGGAGCAAGCTCAGGATGTTCCGCACTGACTTTTGTAATTCCTGGCCGCAAGTGGTCGATGGTTGTGTGACGACCGACCCAGGAAGGATGGTCGTCCAGGCCTGCATCAATTTTTTGTTGCAATATTTGATTGGACATAAACACGCCTCCAATATATAAAAAATCAGATTTTGTTATTTTAGTATAGCACAAATTTGCCGAGGCGGAGAAATTTTTTGTGCTGTATGCAGTATAAAATAGAGAACGGTTTGCATAAAGTTTTTCCTACAGTAACTTTATACGATTAAAAAATGCTTGACAATTCAGTGATTTTTCGTTATTGTAAAAACAATAAATTGGTTTGTAATGAAGTTTGTATTTACAAAGCACAGAATGGGGCACACCACCTGGGGTGTTTTCCTTTTCTGTGCCTTTTTGTATGCTGCTGATTTGTAGTATACAACCTGCATAGTTTAACACACAGATGATAACAACGTAAAGTTAAAATAAATCGTGAATTCATAGGAGAGGAGTGAATATGTATGAAAATAAACGGAGAAAATGTAGCTGCTTTTTGTGGTACAGTATGGGATTATTTAGAGCAGCACAACTATCAAATGGAACGTGTTGCGGTGGAATATAATGGCGAAATTTTGCAGCGGGCGCAGTATCAGTCAGTGATATTGCAGCCGGATGATGTATTGGAGATTGTCAGCTTTGTTGGAGGTGGTTGAGGTGAGCTGCTATCAAGATAAGGCGGTAGCGATTGCCGGATTGGGGGGGTTAGGCTCCAATATTGCTGTGATGTTAGCGCGCAGCGGTGTAGGGAATCTTTTACTAATAGATTATGATAGAGTGGAGTATAGCAATTTGAACCGTCAGTATTATCTGCCATGCCATGTGGGACGGTTGAAGGCGGAAGCATTGACAGAGCAGCTATTGCAGATCAATCCTGCACTACAGCTGACTGTGCGTGTGGAAAAAATTACAGCAGAGAACGCAGCAGAGCTGTTCGCGCAGTGGCCTTTGGTGTGCGAAGCTTTAGATGATGCGGCGGCGAAGGCGATGTTGATCAATACTTTGCTGAAGGATAAGAAAAAAATAATTGTGTCTGGTTCAGGTATGGCCGGTTTGGGCAGCGCCAATGCTATATATACAGCGCGTAAAATGGCACGGCTTTACGTATGTGGCGATGAGAGCAGCGATATGGAGCAAGAGAACATGTGGGCGCCCAGGGTGCAGATTTGTGCCGGACATCAGGCTAATATGGTGTTGCGGTTGTTGGCGGGATGGCAGGAGCCGTAGTTGGAATTTGTAAAAAGGAGTGAATGATGATGGGTGATCAATTGACACTAGGCGGTCATGCTTTTGATTCCCGTTTTATTTTGGGATCGGGAAAATTTTCTTTAGACTTGGTGCGTGCTGTAGCGGAAAAAGGCGGCGCCCAGATAGTTACGCTGGCATTGCGCCGTGCCAATGCGGGCGGGGCAGCTAATATTTTAGAGTATATTCCCAATGGGGTAACGCTGCTGCCCAATACTTCAGGCGCGCGTACTGCAGAGGAAGCCTTGCGCATTGCACGGTTGGCCAGAGCCATTGGCTGTGGTGATTTTGTAAAAGTAGAGGTTATTCGTGACAGCAAATATCTTTTGCCAGACAATTATGAAACTTTAAAGGCTACAGAGCTTTTGGCGAAAGAAGGCTTTGTTGTGCTGCCCTATATGTATCCAGATTTAAATGTCGCCCGTTCCTTAGTGGATGCAGGTGCAGCGGCAGTGATGCCGTTAGCAGCTCCGATCGGCAGCAATAAGGGTCTGGCGACAAAGGAGTTTATCCAGATTCTTGTGAATGAAATAGATTTGCCCATTATTGTAGATGCGGGAATTGGGCGGCCTTCTCAGGCATGCGAAGCCATGGAGATGGGAGTAGATGCCATCATGGCCAACACGGCCATCGCCACTGCCGGTGATGTGGGCGAAATGGCGGCAGCGTTCAAATTGGCGATAGAAGCCGGACGTCGGGCTTATCTGTCGGGATTGGGCCGCGTGCTGGAAGGCCAAGGAGAAGCTTCCAGCCCTTTGACAGGATTTTTGGAGGATTGAGCGATGAACCTGAATTATATAAATCATATGGAATATTTGCCCGATATGGAGATCCTTCAATCGGATGTTATGGAGCGAGTTTTGGCAGGTGTTGCAGCTTATGATTACAATCAATATACTGCGCAGGATGTTGAACGGGTGTTACAAAGTACCAATCTGAATCTAAACGGTTTTGGGGCGCTGTTGTCGCCGGCAGCGCAGCCTTATTTGGAGCAGATGGCCAGAAAGGCTCAATTGGAAACGAGAAAACATTTTGGTACATCAATCTGCCTGTTTACGCCGCTGTATATTGCCAATTATTGTGAAAATCATTGTGTATATTGCGGATTCAACTGTCATAATCATATTCAACGGGCAAAATTGACTACAGAAGAAATAGAGCGGGAGCTGCAGGCGATTGCCGCAACAGGTTTGCAGGAAATTTTGCTTTTGACCGGCGAATCACGAACTGCTTCCAGTGTGGAATATATTGGGGAGGCGGTAAAGCTAGCTGCCCGATATTTCCGAAATGTGGGGATTGAGATTTATCCGCTGAACAGTGAGGAATATCGCTATTTGAATCAATGCGGTGCAGATTTTGTTTCGGTATATCAGGAAACCTATAATCCTGACAAATATGAACAGGTTCATTTAAGCGGTCACAAACGGGTATATCCTTACCGTTTTTACTCTCAAGAACGGGCGCTCTTAGGCGGGATGCGCGGTGTGGCCTTTGGCGCGCTGTTGGGGCTGGACGATTTTCGCAAGGATGCTTTTGCCACAGGGCTGCATGCTTATTACACACAAAAGAAATATCCCCAAGCGGAGATTTCCTTTTCCTGCCCTCGCATGCGCCCTTATATTCATAATGCATACAATAATCCGAACGAGGTGCATGAGACGCAGCTTTTGCAGGTCATGCTGGCTTATCGTTTGTTTTTGCCCTATGCAGGAATTACTATCTCGACCAGAGAACGGGCTGGATTTCGCGATCATGTCGTGGGGATGTGCGCGACAAAAATTTCTGCCGGAGTAAATGTAGGAGTAGGCGGTCATGAAGAAGAACAAAAAGGGGACGAACAGTTTGAGATATCCGACCCCCGCACAGTTGACGAAGTGGACGCTATGCTGAAAGAACGTGGTTTACAGCCAGTTTATATTGATTATGTACGGGTGTGATACTATGAGGAAACAAATCATTGCCATCACCGACCGAAAACAGTGTCACGGTGATTTTTTCCAACAATTATTGCGATTAGCCGATTCTGGTGTAGCTGGAATCATATTGCGGGAAAAAGATTTGAATGCGCAGGAGTACTTGCAGTTGGCACAACAATGCCAGCGCCTCCTGCGAGACCGTCCGGTGCCTTTCGTGCTAAATCAGCAGCTTGCTGTGGCGCAGGCACTGCAAATTGACCGAATACAGCTTTCCTATCAAACTTTTTTGACATATCACGCACAACTACAAAAAATGCGCAACGTGCTGGTATCAGTGCATAGTGTAAAGGAGGCGGTGCAAGCGGCGAAGCTCGGCGCCCATGGAATTATTGCCGGACATATATTTCCCACCGAATGCAAAAAAGGCGTGAAACCGCGAGGAATGGAATTTCTGGAGCAAGTTTGTGCGGCAGTGGACAAACCGGTGTATGCCATAGGAGGAATTCATGCAGATACCTGGCCTCTTATTCAGGAAAGCTCTGTTGCAGGTGCCTGTGTGATGAGCCAGGCCATGGCGGCAGGAAAATTTTTCTGGCAGATGTATTGACAAAAATAAGAGATGGGATTAAAATATAATAGCTGTAAATTTTATAGCATTATATTTACGGGATGTGGCTCAGCTTGGTAGAGCGCCTCGTTCGGGACGAGGAGGCCGCAGGTTCGAATCCTGTCATCCCGACTCTTAGTCGAAAGGCTTTAAATGCGTTGATTGGCTTAATATAGCGCATTTGAAGCCTTTTTTGCTGTCTGGATTTTTTGCATGAAATCTATTATTTTCGTAAGAAATCTATCGTTTTTGATGAAAAGTTGCCACGAAAGTTGACACGTAATTTTCAAGAAACTATCATTTTTCATTTGTAGGAGATGAGAAATAGGCGTCAAGTTGTGCCGATATTTCATCTTGTTTGTTTTTCATTGTGTGTTGGTATACATTTTTCAAAGTTGAGTTTGTGGAATGTCCCATTCGCTCCATTGCATATTTATCTGGAACGGAAAGAGATAGCATGACAGAAGCATAATAATGGCGCAGATCATGAAACCGAAAATCATGTATGCCGGTAGAGTGTAAAATTCGCTTAAATCGTTTATAGATTGCTGCACAGGACAAAGGTACAACAAGTTCTTTATCGTCATTTCTATGGCGTTGTAGTGCCTCACAAACGATTTCTGGTATTGGCAATGTGCGATTTCCGGAAACAGATTTTGGTTTCTTGATAACAGTATTATTATCCACATCAATGGAGGTTGCTTCTGATACGGTCATAAGTCGTTTCTGCAAATCAACATTATCCCAGCGCAAAGCGGCAATTTCAGCTTCTCGCATTCCCATATATGCTCCAAGTAATATTGCAACTTCTACGGGCGTATTTTTGCTTGCATTTATGAGAATTTTCACTTCTTCATCAGTTGGGATATAAATGTTTGCCGGTTCCTTTTCTGGCCGGATAACATCATATTCAATGTTTTTATACACAGTCCTCATGGCAGAACGAAAGTTAACATATTTGTTTGATATAGTTTTGGGAGATAGCCCCTTGGTGATCCAGGCATTTATCATTTTTTGCACAAGTGCATTATCAATTTTCTTTACTGGGATATTTTTTATCATGTCATAATAATCGTTTTGAATATCGCGAACAAATTCACGGTAAGTTCCTGGCGATATTGCGGGCCGTTTTAACTCAATCATTTTGTTATATACTTGAAGGAATGTCTGGTCCTCACCCTCGCTGTGATTTTCGATAAGATATTGACTTGCTAAAAATTCGGCTTCTTTTTTTGTTGGGGCAGTAAAAGATTTCATAATTTTTTTGCCATTGGCGTCTTCGCCTAGGTACGCGCGGCACCGCCAGCTGCCAGAAGGCAGTTTTTTTGCTTTGGCCATAAAAGATTGCACTCCTTTTCCGGTATTTTAGGTTTGCCTAATACCGGCAGGTTGTGTTATACTTAACCTTATTGAGGGGTACAGTATAGTGTAAGCTGTCGGTACTTGCAAAGCTCTTTCCTGTTGGTGCAGGAGAGGGCTTTTTATTTTGTAAAATTTATGATATAATTCGCAATGTTGCTGCTTACCCAATCTGGCAACAGAAAGGGGGCTTAAGCATGACTATTTTCACAACCTTCATTGTTACTGTCGCGGCAGGCGTTGTGTGCCACATTGTCTGCAAATGGTTAGATGGTAACGATAAGCAGTAATTAGCCTAGTCTGCTCGACTGTAAGGGCAAAAAGAAAACCCCAGTAGGTGCCACTACTGGGGTTTTCGCTTAAGCATAAAATATTTCACAACCTTATTGCCTAGGCACATTATAGCATATGCAGAACTGGTTTGCAATATCCCCAGTGATTATTTTGTATTTACTGCAATGGAAATTGCTAGTATTTTGCTGGCAGTAAAAAGGTTATTGCTTTTTTGCGTACACTATATTGCTTTAAGGGACGGACTTAAAAAGCGCACTTCTTTAGCAATACATTTCCGTTGTGCACTATAAGTTAAGTCAAATTCTTCTACAGTGCAATAGGGGGCATACATTTCTTTAATAGCGTCAATATTATCGTAAGTGACAATATAATCTTGTTGTATATTATATATAATTTCCTGTGAAAGTTGTAGATGGTCTTTGTGTGAATAGTGATTGTAGTATAATTTAGGTCCATTTTGATAATAAGGAGGATCTAAAAACACAAAACATTTTTCATCAACAGTAGAGACAACATTACGGATGAATTCTATTGCATCCAAATTATAAAAGGAGATATTGTCTCTATAGGAAGCTATTTTCTTTATTTTAGCAATTAGGCGTTTTTTATTAAAGCGGCAATCCATCAAATAGTTTCCATTTTGCTCGTATCCTCCAATTACTCCGCCAGTAAGAATTCCTGAACGGTTAACTCTATTTAAAAAGAATGTAGAAAAACCTAAATCCAATAAATCGGCAGTTCCTTTATTTGACTGTACAGCTTTTTGCTCTCGCCATACAGTCATATTGATATCAGTTTCTATAATTCTTTTGCATAATTCTTCAGTATCATTCAAAACGCAATACCAAAATGCATAAATAGAACGGTCTAAATCGTTAAGAATTAAGCGGTTTACGATATTATCATTTAATAAGGCAAGGGCTAAGCCTGCGCCACCCGCAAAGGGTTCAATATAAGTGCAGCCTTTTAAATTATTTGCAACGATAAGGTCAGTTGTGTATTTGAGTAATTTATGTTTGCCGCCTGGATAACGTAATGGTGAAAGCACAGCCATAGTGATACACCTCCTTATTAAATATAATAACATACTATTGGCAATTTGGCCAGATTATAATTGTGGTAAGGATAATCTTTTAGCAATCCCATTATATGCATCTTTAAATTCATTTCTGAAAAGTGTAACAGATTCAGTATTGTATCGTTCCCATAAATCGTATAATTGAATTCTTTCAAATGCTGCTTTGTAATCACGGAACCACTGTTTATCTTTTTGGCGTTGTTTACTTTGATTAGAATATTTTTCACTATCAGGGCCATTTAGGGTAAAAAAGCGAATAGAAAAACCATAGTCGGGATAATTATCTGAACAAAAGGTCCAAAAATCATCTTCTGGATCTAGAGCTAAAAGAAATTGATAAAATGTTTGTTCAGGGTTGGTTGTACCTGGAAATAGGAGAACATTGTCTCTCTCAATTGCTTTTAAGAGTGTCTCATCTGTAGTCTCTCTAGAATCACCATCAAGAATAAACAAGATTTTGGAAAAATATCTTGGGTCACCTTCTCGTAACTTGGCCAATTGTGTGCAACTTAGAGAAATAGCGATAAATTCTAATTTATCTACATAAGGTGCCAATAATTTTTCAGCAAACCATTTTGTTTCTGGATCTTCAGTGTAGACTGGAATTCGATTAAGATTAGAACGAACAAATTCAGAAGAATCATTCAAATCATTTTTTATGAATGTCCATGAAGGATTGATTTTTAAATCAAGTTTTATGTTGGCTGTTGTTAAATAAATTAACTGAATATCATTATTATAATCTTCTAGGTTATGTTCAGTTTTTTTTGTTATATACTCTAAAAGTTCTCCGCTATGAGTTGTAAGAACAACTTGTAAATTAAATTTTTTACAAATCTCTTTGAAGATGAAATTAAATAATCGTTTTTGAACTGCAGGATGTAGTGTAGCATCAAATTCATCAATTAATAACATTCCTCCAGTATAAGTGTACTCAGGATTTCTAGATAAGCGCATAAAAGAAAGAAGAGCTAATAAAATTTGACCGATATTGTCTTGCCCAGAGGAGTTTGATAAATAATCATATTCGTCTGTTGAAATACCAAAAGCATTTTTGGAAGTGATATTTTTAATTTTTGAAACTGATGTATCGGTAATTTGTAAGGTTGGATCGACAATTTTTCTATAATTATCGTTTAACCAGTTCTGTTCCTCCGTACTTAACGATAAAGAAGAAAAATTTATGTTTGAGTCATCAACTTCGCCAATTGGAAAGAGACGACCTAGTCCTAAATACAGGACTGGCCAAACAAATTTTGACTCTTTTTTCTTCTGTGTTAGAGGATCCCAAAAAGATGGTATGAGTCGAAATCTTGTTTTATCCTCTTGCCAAGCAGTTCTAAATTCACGATAATCTGTAATGGCAGAAAAGGATGCGTCTGTAAAATTAATTTTTATTCTTTTACTTCCTGAAATATCGTATGTGGAAGATGCTTTAAATAATTCGCCAAATTCGGCACGGAATTGACCATCGAAAACTGTTTTTCCAGTTGCTTTTTTAAGTTCACAAGCATTACCCAAAATACCCAATAAAGTAGATTTTCCTGTAGCGTTTTGACCGGCAATTACTGTAATATATTTTCCTAGATGAAAACTCATATTTTTAAATTTTCTAAAATCATATAGTTCGATGCTATGATACATATAATCATTCCTTTACTATTAGTTCACTTTCCCCATTTCATCATAACTAGTCGATTGGCACTCGGTAGATTGCAGCTCCTTGCTGCTTGGTAGTAACATCTTCGTGAGGGCACATGGTTATTGCGATTGCAAGTATTATGCGAATATTTTCATAATTTCGGCTATTGTGTATGTTGAATATTGTTCGGTGTTTAAATTCTGATTTGTTGATAGAATTCCAACAAGATTTCCGTTCATATCTGAAATAGCTGGGGGATACGTTGCATTAGGGTTCACAGCACTATAATTGCTAGTATAACTACCATATATCCCAAAAGTATTCCAAATACTTGTATCTAAGCTACTTTCAGCATAAACGCCATTTTCTTTATTCAAAATATTATATGGAGATTTAAAATCAGAGGATATTTCTCCAATGATTTGAAATGAACCATCCATGGCGCGAACAAAATACATAGATCCTTTGTTTAGAGTATTCTTTTTAACAGTTTGTTTTTCAGTAGATTGCTGTGTAATCAGCTGATTTTCTTGTTTATTTTTTGTTTCTTGATGCTGATTTTGCTTCTGGTTAATGTCAGATTGATTTCTGGCATTAACGGATAATCCGCTTTCTTTTGTCCAAGAAGTAGTGATATTTAATGCTTCAGCAAAATGATAAGTTAAGGGAATATAAACAATATCATTGTATTTCAATAGTGGCCATTGATTTTTACTGCACCGGCAGTGATAGTTGCGGTTTTAGCATTGGGATTCGTAGTTGTTTTTGTTGTACTGCTGGAAGCTGATGATGTTGAAACTGTAGTAGTATAAGGGCAAACACCATTTGGATGCAAATGTGCGGGATGGCCACCACAATGATAGTGATAAGAGCCAAGGCCACTTTTGTTTTTGTTGTCATGATGACCGCCGCTGGAATCGGTTCTGCCACTGTGGGCAAAGGCTACCATCGGCATAAAGGCAATACATAGGATTAGTAGTACGATGAGTACTGTTTTTAGTTTTTTGTTCAATTGTTTTCCTTCTTTCTGTGATTTGTACGAATGCAAGGGATGTATGCAAATTTTGTTTGTAATATGCTATAACGCTAAACTATTATTGATTTTCACTGTTGCTCAATAGTATCATCTTCATGCTCTCGCGGGGATGTTTCGCCGACGTCGGCAAAACATTCAAATACGTTTTGTTGAGCGCTTTTACAAGCTTCTTTTGCCTTATCAATTACATCAAGAAAATTTCCCCATTTTTTATATTCCAATACACCTTGTAGTTCTCTGGCATACCAGAATTCTATACCGTCTTCAGTGTAATGCTTAATATCCTCGAAAATCTTTTCGGAGTATTTTTCAATATCTGTCATAATATCAAGCCTCCTTTCACCTTCCCCATTTCATCATAACTAGTTCGATTGGCACTCGGTAGATTGCAGCTTTTCAGGATAAATTCATTTCCATTCTTCTAAGTTCGGAAAATTTTCTAAATCTATATCTGTATAAAAATCACCAAATTGATAGTCTGTATAATAATGCCCAGTGTCGTAATATTTAGCATGTAAAGCATATAAACTAGAAACTTCATCTAAAAATTCTATATAATAATAATCTTCACCATATGGTTCTTCTAAATAATCTTCGCCAAAACGTTTAACTAATAGATTATCGAGCAAATATAAGGAAGCTTCATTATATCTGTTTCGATAAAGTAAAATATTGTATTCATCTTTCAGATATTCATTTTCCCTTTCTAGTTCTGCAATCTTATTCTTCAATTCATCCACACTTTCATAATTATCATTACATCCAAATAGAAATATAGTAGTCAATGCTAAAAGAAAAATAGATAAGGTTTTTCTCATGTGGTTTCTCCATTCATATAATTATTTTCCCCATTTCATCTTCACTAGATTTTCCGTAACTCCATAGTAAGCTGCAATCTCCTTTGTGGTTCTGCCATACATTTCTTCGTCTAAATGTTCTGGCAACAGCATTTCAGCGGCGAACTGTTCAGCTTCTAATTCATACATACTGGTTCTTAGTCTCGTCTTATTGACCATGTAATAACAATTAATTGTTCGGTGGCAAAGAGCGTGTCCAATTTCATGCCAAAGGACGCAGAGTTTTAAATGTTCGTCAAGATTTTGATTTATCTGAATAATTCTGCGACGTTCAATAAGACGATATCCACCTAAGAATTTTTCAGTATCAACTTCTAGTAATATTATGCCGAAATACTTAATTACTTGGTAAATATCGACATTCTGACCGAATTTTCGTTTTATGAATTTTGCATATTCTAGTGGATTCAATATAATCACCTACTCAACGTCAGTGTTTTTACGATACTTATGTGGTGTGTAGGTTTCTTTATTTTTCAGTTTTATAATGCGCAATGCTTGTTCCAATGAGCCTTTTAGTACCTCCCTGTCATAGTCGGTCAATTCCATATCTCCTCCATAGAATGATGGTCCACTCTGACCGCTGTCCAGGTCATCCATCATTTTCTCTAGTTCTTTTTGAATATTGCGTTCATCTTTGGCAGTTAAAGAAGGGTGATAGTCACTGTAATTGCGCAAATCTGTTTTTCCGAGGATGAAATCAATAGAGGCATCGTAGTAATCTGATAGTGCGAGTAACATTTTATTATCGGGCTCACTTGTTCCATTCTCATATTTTACATAGGTGGTTCTATTGATACCTAATGCTTCAGCCACTTCTTTCTGGGTAATGCCCTTGTTAGTTCGTAAATATTTCAAATTGTTCATTTTTTTCACCTCACATAATCATTTTAAGTGAAGAATACGCACATTACAAGATGTGTTCTAAAATTTCACTATTTTAATAAAAATGTATTGACATGTGAAGAAAATGCACATATAATAAAACAAAAGAAGTGAAGAAACGTCACTTTTGAAAAGGTGGTGATAAAATTGAACATAATTATTGAATTAAGGAAAAGAGCTGGGTTAACGCAACTGAATTTAGCGGAACATCTAAATGTTGACCGTTCAACGGTGGCTAAATGGGAATCAGGCGAAGTTATGCCGACAGCCGACAAATTGCCACGCATAGCGAAGATTCTCGGCTGCACTATCGATGACTTATTCAAAGACGCATAGGGGGTGAGAGAGATGGGAAGACCACGGAAAAATGCTAAGCCACAATTTATAGCTGCATTGGATTATCACATGAAATTGCGTGGCTGGGAGGTAGAGGATTTGGCTAAAAATATTGGGGTGTCTAGGGCTACGATGTATAACAGGATTAACGAACCGGAAACCTTTGGCTATGACGAATTACAAAAGATTGCGAAATTATTCAAAGTGTCGGTAATTTTTACTCCAGAGGGTGTTGTAATGCAAGGAGCGTGAAAGGGAATGAATGCAGTGGATAGTCGAGGGACTATCAGAAGAACGATTTGTAAAAATTGCGGGAAGGAATTTGAATACGACCTGAAAGCGAATAACAATCGTGAACGGCAGTATTGTTGCCGCAGCTGTGCTTCGGTAGACAGATGGGCGAAACGGAAATGTGAGAACAGAACTAAGTGCAACAGCACGACAGAGGAGAAGCAGAACAGGCCACTGACCGCAGACACAGCATATTATGTGCGTTTGTGGCATGCCAAAGGCGATAGTCCAGAAGAAATTGCTGGGACATTGAATCGCAGTGTGGAACAGGTCATGGCGTTGTTGAAGGAGCGTGAAAGCAAATGAATCCTAAACCATTATTTATAGCCAGCCTAGCAGCCACAATATTGGCAGCAATGGCACTGGAAGGTAATGCTCTATCGCTTGGACAGGCTATTGCAGTACTGGTGCCAGCGTGTGTGCAGATGGTATGGAGCTTTATGCAGACAGATTGGTACGAGCCAGTGGAGGGTGGTGAGAAGGATGGAAACAGTAGAGAATGAAAAATTTGACGTTGAAATTGTAACGGAAGGGCAATTTGTAGACCAGGGATGTTTAGTAAAAACAATTGTGATTCGTTTAAATGGTGTTGCTATGAATGAGTTTATACTGTCAGATATTTTGAATTGTCGTGAATGCTACGAAACCGAAAACGAATGGCAAGATTATAAAGCTAAAAAGACGAAAAAGCGTGAAGATTGGGAAAACAAGATTCTGCAGAAATTTGGTTTTGTAAAAAATGACAAAAACAGTGTTTGCATTGCCGAAAATGTATCAGAGATTTTCACTGTAGTGATTATGGAGAGATTGGAAAATGGTGAGGAAGACGGAAGATAAACACAATATGACACAAAAAATGCCCCAGCAGAGCGGCAACTCTAGCAAGGGCACGACAAATTTACTCAATTGAATTGTAAATGAAAAAGGAGAGAATGTCAAATGAAAAATGCAAATGTATTGGTTGGTCAGCTGCGCGTGATGGCAGCAAGAGAGCAGAATGAGATTCTGCGGGAGTATCTGCAGCAGGCTGTGGCGGCGCTAAACAGTGAGCGGGGAGCAGAGCTGACCGATTTGGCTGAGCTGGCAGCGGCGCTGGATATGATGAGCTATAAATTATGCCGCAAAGAAGCGGAAGTTCTGCGGGATACAGTGGAATATCTGGAAGGGTTAGAGGAGGAAGTCGGTAATGAATGAGATTTTGAAAATGCTGTTTAAGGAGATTTTATTTAAATTCGATGGGATTGAGAAAATCGAAACTGTAAAAGATTTGTGCACAGCAACTTTGTGCAGTGATAAGATTGCTTGCATTTTTGCAGCTAGCAACGATAGCGGCAGTATTTCTACAGCGGAAATTTTGAATATTGCCAATGAAGCCTATCAGGAGGTGTGCGCACAATGATTGACGTAAAAGCAGAAATTTGTGCTTATTTGGAAGAGGCGGGACGCGGTGGCACTCGTGAGTTGATTGCTCATATGGAGCAGATAGGTTTCTTTGAAACTCCTGCTTCCACTGGTTATCATGCGGCAAAGTCTGGGGGATTGGCGGAGCACAGCTTAAATGTGTTAAAACAGGCGATGCTGATAAATGATGCGTTGTGCTACCCTTGCAGCCATGAAAGTATTGTTATTTGCTCACTGCTGCACGATTTGGGCAAGTGTGGTCAATTCGGTAAGGCGGAGTACGTGAAGAACATCTTGAAGAGCGGCAAGCAGTCTGAATCGAAACCGTTTGAGCGAAATAAAGAGCTGCTGCCAACAGACCACGAGGTAAGAAGCGTTATAATCGCAAGCAAATACATTGAGCTTACTGAAGAAGAACAGTATGCAATTCTCATGCATAATGGCTTATATGGTCCGTTTAAGTATGAAATGCAGGGCAATGAAACGCCGCTGTATATGATTCTGCATTTTGCTGATATGTGGGCCAGCAGAGTGATAGAGCGTGGTGTAAAAGATGAAACCGTTTAGGAGTCTTACGGCTGCGGAGGTAGAGTGCCGTGTAGCAACGTGTAGTGATAAGGGCGTTTCTCTTTTGCTCTACAAAGATGCAAGATGCGATATGAAGATTCTTGATGAAACGGTAGGCGCTGAGAACTGGCAGAGGAAGCATGATGTGGTCAACGGAAACCTTTTCTGTACTGTCTCGATTTGGGATGCTGAAAAGAAAATGTGGATATCTAAGCAGGACGTTGGAATTGAGAGCAATGCCGAAAAAGAAAAGGGGCAGGCAAGCGATAGTTTTAAACGTGCTTGCGTGAACTGGGGAATCGGACGTGAGCTTTATACGGCACCGTTTATATGGATTTCCGCAGACAAAATAAACATGTCACAAGAGAAGGGACGCTGGACGACCAGAGAAAAATTCTTTGTAACTGAAATGAAAGTTGAAGACGGAAAGATTACACTGCTTTCCATTGCCAGTGCAAAGACTAAAAAAGAGGTCTATTCTTTTGGCAAGAAAGGTCAATCTGCAGAAAAAGGGCCTACTACTCAGCAGCAAACAGATAAGAAGCCATCAGATGGGCAATTAAAGCGTATGTGGGCGATAGCCGGAAAGGCTGGGCAGGATGAGAACTCTATCCACATCTTTATTAAAAAGATGTTTAAAAAAGAAAGTGTGAAAGATTTGACAGAAAAAGAGGTCAACATTATCTGCGACAGATTAGAGGGTAGATCCAATGGCTAAAAATAAAAAGAATGGCGGAGCAGCTGCTAGAAACAAGCAAAAATTGAATGATTTTCTCTGGATGAATGATGTGAATAAGCGCATCAAATACGCTGGCGATGCATCTTTCAATATGGGATTTGCCCACTGTGCTATCCTCAATCTGTTTGTGCTCCACGTAGTAGAACATTATGGGCCCAAGCGCTGCCAGAGGATGGTGAAAGAGTATCAGGAATATGTACGTGCTCACTATATGTCAAAACCTGGCGCAGAGGGAGAGTATCAAGGTTTGACTATCTATGAGATAGCAGAAATGTTGAAAGATGAAGTCGGTGTAGACATTAATCCAGATACAGGATTTTTTAAAGTTGATAAGCCAGTATTTTTAGGAGAGGAAACAGAATGAAAAAGATAATCATAGCACTGGCAGTGCTGTTTGCCCTGTCCTTTGCGGCAGGCTATATGACAATGGAGGTACTGGGAGCATGAACAAAGTGCTATTAATAGGCCGACTGGCCAAAGACCCTGAGCTGCGCTATACGCAATCCGGCACAGCAGTAGCCAATTTCACGCTGGCGGTAAACCGCCGCTATAATCCAAACGGGGAGCAGGAGGCAGATTTCATCAACTGCGTAGTGTGGAACAAGGGGGCTGAATTTGCAGCAGAGTATTTCCACAAAGGCAAGCAGATGGCGCTGGAAGGCCGGTTACAGGTGCGCAGCTACGAAGGCAACGACGGGCAACGGCGCTGGGTGACGGAGGTAGTTGTGGAACAGATGGAATTCGTAGGGAGTAAGAATGATAGTAAAGATAGTAGTGGAAATGGCCATTCTGACAGTAGCAGTAGTAGCGGCGGCAGTAGCGATGCTTACGCAGGAATGGGACAAGAAGTGATATTTGATGATAATGATTTGCCGTTTTAGGGTGGTATGAATTATGGCAAGAGAGGTATTAAAAAATGCCCGTCAAGAGGCGGGCATGACACAACAACAGGTAGCGGATGCATTAGGAATTAGTCTTAGATACTATAAACAAATTGAAAATGGGCAGCGTACAGGCGATTTTGTTATTTGGGATGCATTGGAGGATATTATGGGCATTCATCAGCGTAGTTTGCGGAAGATTGTAGAAACTCATCCCGACAAAGAAGGTAATCAGTAGATACGTTCAAGATATCAGCGATTTGTACAAGCATTTCAAGTGATGGAGAACGGTCGCCGCTTTCATACATTCGATAAGAACGCAAAGCAATATTTAATGAGTCAGCCATTTGCTGAGCGGTAAATCCTTTCAGCTTACGAATAGCGTTGAGTCTTTCATAAAACATAAAAATGACCTCCTGAAAATTTTTATTGACAGTGAGCAAATTGTACACTATAATGCAATCATAAAACAGTGAGCAATTTGCACACCGAACAAAAGGAAAGATTATTATGTTCAATTTTTTGGAAATGGCAAATGATTTAGAAGATGCTGAATTGGATTTAGACCGCATAAAAGATTTGCTGTCAGTATTGGCGGAGGGTGTCTTCAAGGATGCGGATTTGCAGCCGTATTATCGGCAGTATGAGGCTGTGTTAGATGCTGCGTTGGATAAAGCCTTGAAGCAAAGCAAGATTATTTCTGAAATTGCGGCATCTTTGTATGAATTTAGTAAAGAGTGTAAAGGAGCGTAAAGCTAATGAATGAATTGATTCCGGTTAATTATGAGGGGGATAGTCCTACAGTATTAGGTAGAGATTTGCATATGTTTCTTGATGTGGAAACCCCATACCATAAATGGTTTCCCCGTATGTGCGAGTATGGGTTTATAGAAAAAGTAGATTTCAACACGGACAAAAATGTCCGAGTTCAGATGGAAAAGACAGAATATAAAGGAGCGTAAAAATAATGAATAATGTAAAGATTTTTGAAAATGCGGAATTTGGAAGTATTAGGGTAACAGAATTAAATGGGGAAGCGTGGTTTGTTGGGAAAGATGTAGCAGATGTGCTAGGGTACGAAAGAGGTACAAAGGCAGTTGTAGACCATATTGACGAAGACGATCGTTTGATGATTGATGGAACAACTCAGTCCCAATTCGGGATTGAGTTAGGACAACGTGGTGGATGGCTTATTAACGAATCGGGTCTTTATAGTTTGGTGTTATCCAGTAAACTTCCGACAGCGAAAAAATTCAAACGTTGGGTAACTAGTGAGGTATTGCCATCAATCCGTAAACATGGCGCTTATATGACGCCGGAAAAACTGGAAGAGGCGTTGCTAGACCCTGACACACTAATTCGTTTGGCAACAGATTTGAAACAGGAAAGAGAAAAACGTATAGAGGCACAGGCGAAAATAGAAACAGACAAACCAAAAGTATTATTTGCAGACGCAGTGTGTGCCAGCCAGAGCTCTATTTTGGTTGGTGATTTGGCAAAACTTTTGAAACAGAATGGAGTAAATATGGGTCAAAATAGGTTATTTGCATATCTGCGGGATAATGGTTATCTGATGAAACAGGGCAGCAGCAAGAACATGCCGACCCAGAAGAGTATGGAACTTGGATTGTTTGAAGTGAAAGAAAGTTCAATTACAAATCCAGACGGTTCAATCAGAATCACGAAAACAACGAAAGTTACTGGCAAAGGACAAGTTTACTTTGTCAATCAGTTGAAAGCTATGGAATTGGTGGGCTAGGGCGAATAGTTCAGATGCTTAGGAATTGTACAATACGATTGAGGGCCTGGCTGTAGCGGAATGTGAGTGGATATATACGCAGGCCAGGCAAGCATCTTACTTAGTTCAGAAATGCAGTAAAGTGTGGTGAAATTTAGTGGCTGATTATTTTCCGTTTTATACTTCGTTTAAACAGGCTGCCTCTACGCTGCCGGATGATAAAAGATTACAACTGTATGACATTGTTACAGATTACGGGAATTTGGGCATAGAGCCGCCCTTAGAGGTAGATCCGGTTGTAATGGGTATGTTTTCCCTAATTAAACCAAGTATTGATAGTGCCAAGAAGAATCAAAGAAGCGGTTCAAGCGGTGGCAGAGGAAATAAGAAACCGGTGGTTTATGAAGAAAAAAGCGGTGGTTTAGAAAATGAAAAACCGGTGGTTTGTGATTTTCAAAAGCACAATAGCAAAAGCAAAAGCAATAGCAATAGCGAAAGCAAAGGCAAAGGCGAAAGCGATAGCGAAGGCGAGAAAAAGAATATGCGCTTCGCGCCGCCAACGCTTGCTGAAATAAAAGCATATATCGCCGAAAAAGGATTTTGCGTTGATGCGGAGCGCTTTCTGGACTACTATACTGCGAATGGGTGGATGGTAGGAAAAAACAAGATGAAAGACTGGAAAGCAGCTGTACGCAACTGGGAAAGACAAGACAAAAATACAGGCGGAAAGGGAGGGAAGACACATGAAGAAATTGTCAGAGATGCTCAAGGAAAATGGGGTACCATCGGCGACTGGTACTGATGGGGAACCGTTAGAGCGGTATTATAAAAATCTATGCGAGATGTATAACCGGCAAGAAGGCAATTTGCATCTGCAAGATGGCTATAACTGCCCTATTTGCAAGAACAAAGGGTTTATTGCGAAAGCGGAGAAAACGGAGTTCGGCTACTGGACGGAGATAAAGTATTTCTGTAAATGTCAAAGCATGAGAAAAACAATCCGGCAGATGGAAAAGAGCGGCTTAAAATCACTGATTAGTAAGTACACTATGGCTAGTTACACAACCACAGAAGATTGGCAGAAGAATGTGCACCAAAAAGCTAATGACTTTGTGAAACAGCATTTAGAAAAAACAGGGGATAACTGGTTTTACATCGGTGGCGCATCTGGCGCAGGAAAGACGCATATCTGCACGGCGATTTGCAGAGAGTTTTTGCTGAAAGGATTGGCGGTGCGCTATATGTTATGGCGCGATGACGCAGTGAAGCTCAAGGCAAACTTGACAGAATATGCAGAATATGATGGGCTCATGAATGAGTTAAAACATGTCGATGTACTGTACATTGACGATTTATTCAAGAGTGGTTACACAGGGGAGAGCGGCAAACAAAAGCCGACAGCAGCGGACATCAATTTGGCATTTGAGTTGCTGAATTATCGCTACAACAATCCGGAGCTGATTACAATCTTGTCAAGCGAGTGCACAATGAATGATTTACTGGCGATAGATGAGGCTATTGGAGGAAGAATTGCAGAACGTGCGGGACGATTTATGATTAATTTAACGGCAGATGGAAACAAGAATTACAGGACGAAGAATCAGATTGGTGTGTGAAGCTTATGGATTGCTTTAGTTGCGGGGATGAAGAATGTGTGATGAAAACAGAGAAATACAGCGGGCAGTATCCATGCATGGTTTGTGAGCATATCCGGACGCCGCAGTTGCATGAGTACTGCATAACCTGCATTTCTGCGCAGAGGGCCTGCTGCTTTAAGGAGCGAAATGACGTATGAGCAAATACCACAACAGAAAAGTTGAGATAGACGGTATCAAGTTCGACAGCACCAAGGAGGGGGAACGATACCTGGAATTGAAACTGCTGCTGAAGGCAGGAAAGATTCGCGATTTGCAAATGCAGGTAGAGTTTGAGCTGATTCCCAAGCAAGGGGGAGAGCGAGCCTGTAAATACAAGGCGGATTTTGTGTATCATATGGCCGACACCGGCAAAATGGTGGTGGAGGACGTCAAGGGCAAGCGGACACGGGAGTACATCATCAAGCGCAAGTTGATGTTATGGCGGCATGGGATTAAGATTGTGGAGGTTTGAAGATGCGGGAGTTTTACATCGCAACGTGTAGCAACTGTGTATTTTTAGCACCCTACGAATCATCTAAACGTCTTCACCGTTATTGTAAACTGCATGAAAGGCTAACCCATATTGCGTGTGGTTGCCAATCTTACATGCCAAAGAGGAAGAATAGGCACATGTTGTATTATACGAGTTATTGATGGGAGGGATGGTCATGGATATGGAAGCGTGTAAGGGGAAAGCCGTTGCCATGCTGCGGGGATATCGGGAAAATGAGGTGTGTATCGGCATGCTGGAAGCGGATTTGCAGGCATTGGAACGACTGAACAGCTACAACGGCAATATGGCAGTATCCTATGACCAGCCCAGCAGCGGCGTGACCAACAAAGTGATATCGCCAGTGGAAACGGAGCTGTTGCAGAAGGAGCGGCAGCGGGAGCAGCTGCAGAAAGCATTAGCCCGGCGTAAAGCGCAGAAGCAGCGCATAGATTTGGCACTGGAGAATATGCCATACACGCAGAGAATCTTACTGCAGATGAAATATATTGACAATGCGCCCTGGTCTGAAGTTGCAGCGACAGTAAATCATGCGGAGTATTATGTGAAAAAGGAATTGAAAGAAAAGGCTCTGGCGAGACTGACGTATTATATCTTTCCAGAGCTAAGTCTTGTAAATTTGTTTGCAGAACGCTGAAAACCCCACATTTACCCCACACTCATCCCACACAATCATATAAAATCAGTGGTACAATAGTAGCGTGGAAGTTTTGGTTGGCGAGCCAAGACATGTACCTCCTTTCTTCAGAGAGCTGCCAGGCAGGCGGCTCTTTTTGCTATTGTAACTATTCTGTAATTATTTCTTGATATTCTTGGGAGCGTTTTGTAGTATCATATAAAATAAGTATGTATATATTATATGCTAAAGAGGTGGTTATATGAAATTTGAGAGTTGTTCTTTTAATGTTGTGTTTCCTGAAATTGTGAATATACGAGAAAAAATTTTTGAACTGGAAAAAAAGTTAGTAGGCTTTGGTCGTCCATTTAATTTAATTTCAGTACCTATGGATGCGCCAGGTGATATGCCAAGGATAGTTGCTAATACTCCAAACGGACATTCAACTCTTGTGATATCATGTAGAAATGCCCAAATAAATACTAAATTTGATGATAATTTTTCTTCTGACATAGAGAAATGTTATTCCTATATGAAAGAAAAGTTTAGTGCAGTACTAGATGTATTTGGAAACATGACAGATGAAAAATTTTATTATTTTGGCGTAACGACTAATATTAATTTAGAATCTGATAATCCTACTGATTTTATTAACAAAAACTGTATCAGGGTTGGTGACAATGTGGGAAAACCATATGATATATCTTCCAGGTCTACCTATGTTCAGGGTTCTTATTATATTAATCTTGAAATTAGAAATGAACGTCGTTTTATAGGAGTTGCAGAAAAGAATAATAATTCATTATATGGTTTAACAGAAACAGCAAATGACTTGGTTGCGGTATTAGATGTTAATAATAGATATGGTTTTAATAGCCAAGCAGGATATTTTGCAAAAAAGGAAGATATTGATTTGATAATGGGTATATCTAAAGAATGGATTGAGCAAAGAGTTCGCCTTATTCATTGAGTTAAAATACAAAGGAGATGAGAGGAATGGCTCCTGAATATAATACTTTTTCTTCTAATGCAAAGGCTGTGGCATTAACTTTACTCACAATAGTATCTTCTACAAGTGCAATGGATAGCGTTCCAATCACTGTGCCGCATGCTATTGTTGAAAGGTACGAAATGACAAGCAGTTCTCTACAATTGGAAGAATATGATTCTTTTAAATTAGATTTATCTGCTAAAAAAAATTTCGGGGAAGTACTTTATATGGAAGAAGTTTCGAAACTTTTATTTGATGGGATACGTTCGTTTACAGATTATGAGATTGAAGCGCATGAAAGACTTTTGGAAAAACTATCTATAGATAGTGGTGTAAACATATTAGCGTATCTATAATAAAAGAATTTTCGGATCTTTGTATTGAACTTTTTCCATCAATAAATCCATATACAGCAGAGAGTATAAGAAAAGCGCTTACACAGTTTAGCCAAACGAATGAGCCTATTGATTTTTTATCGACTCAGGCGCTTCAAGGTTTAAATCAAGGTGATATATTTACAGAGATACCATTTACTTATACCGATAAAAATGGTAATGTGAAAATACTAAAAGCTAAGGCACAATTGATGACCAATAGTTGTGATGCAGTACGTAAGAAAAATTTATTATTTTCAGCAATGTTGCCGATAGAAGAATATAGTGAATTTGATTTAAACTCTATAAAGAAAAATCTAATATACGAATTAATCTATTATCCAGATAATAGATTAACAGAGAGTGTTGTTGATTTGGGTATAGTGACAACGATATCTCGAGAATTATTTGAAGTGTTATTGAAAACTGGGAAGGTAGAAAAAATAGCTTCTTTGTCGGATATTGGTTATTATCTTTGGCTGTCGAAGATGACAGTATACTTATTACGACCTGAGTCGGCAGAAGTGATACGAGAAAAGAAGACACCCTAGCCGGTGTCTTTTTTCATGGGAAAAAACAAACACGAATAGGAAGGTGGTGACATGCCACGACAGAGAAGCCCGAACCGCGACAGGGCGTTTGAGATTTACAGGGAGCATGGCGGAAAAATAGAGAACAGGCGGATTGCGGAGATGTTAGGCATCTCGGAAAAATCAGTTGGTGGCTGGAAGTGCAAGGACAGATGGGAAGATAAATTGAATGGAGTACTCCAAACAGAAGAACAGAGTACTCCAAAAGAAAAAGGTGGTCAGCTGGGCAATCGAAATGCTGCTGGTAATTCTGGTGGTGCTGCTCCACCTGGCAATCTCAATGCCATCAAACACGGCGCCTATCAGACCATCTATGCTGCGTATCTGCAAAATGAGGAGAAAGCAGTGTATGAGCAGATGCCGGGAGAAGCCGATCTGGAATCAGAGATTCGCCTGCTGCGGCTAAAGATAGCCAGACTGTTAAACCGGCAGGCGGATTTCTTCTACGATATGTTTGGCAACCGCCATGATAAGCAAATATCAGAGGAAGACCGGGAAGCCGGTATCCTGGCTTGTATGAAGCAGCTGGAGAAGCTGGTGCGGACCCAGGAAAGAAATCAGATGCAGCGGGAGCAACTGGAGCTGGAGCGCAAGAAAGTGAAGCTGATAGAACAACGCCAAAACGGCGGAGAATGGGAAGAGGATTTGAGCGAATTGGACAGGGAGATTTATGGCGATTAAAAAACGAACACTAAAGCTGCAGTTTGGCCAAAAGCATAAGGACTATATCCGGCGCTGCCTGGACAATACCTTCAATATCGCAGAAGGGGCGGTTCGTGCCGGCAAAACGGTAGATAACATCTATGCCTTCCGCAAGGAACTGGAAACCTCGCCGGATAAGATTCATCTGGCATCTGCTTCTACGCTGGGCACCGCCAAGCTGAATCTGGGCGAGTGCAATGGCCTGGGGCTGGAATATCTCTTCAAGGGCCGCTGCCGCTGGGGCAAATTCAAGGACAACGAAGCGCTGTTTGTCTATCGCTGTCCCGAAGGTCCCAAGACCAAAATCATCATTTTCGCCGGCGGCGGGAAAGCAGACAGCTTCAAGAAAATTCGCGGCAACTCTTACGGTATGTGGATTGCCACCGAAATCAATCTGCACCATGACAGCTTTATCAAAGAGGCCCACAACAGACTGCTGGCCGCCGGGCGCAGAAAGCTATTCTGGGATTTGAACCCGGACAATCCCAACGCGCCAATCTATCAGGACTTTATCGACAAATACCGCACCAAGCAGGCAGAAGGCACGCTCTTAGGCGGATGCAATTATGAGCACTTCACCATCCTGGACAACATCACCATTACCGAGGCCCGCAAACAGGAAATCATCAGCGAATATGACCCCACAAGCGTGTGGTACCGGCGGGACATTTTAGGCCAGCGCTGTCCGGCAGACGGTTTGGTGTATCAGCAATTTGCCGACCAGCCAGAGCGGTGGCTCCTGCATTTGGACAATGAGCAGGCAGCAAAGGAATGGTTTGCCGATGTACAGTTTATCTCCATCGGCATCGACTTTGGGGGCAACCGCTCTCTGACCACCTTTGCCGCAACAGCGGTTCATCGGGGCTATCACAAGCTGACCGTCATCGGAGACCATCACATCAAAGGCCGCAAAGGGGAGATTGACAGCGACCGGGTTAACCAGGAATTTCTTGCTTTTTATCAGCGCATCAAACAGCAATATCCCCACTGCTATATCAAATACTGCTTTGCGGACAGCGAAGCCCAATATCTCATCAACGGACTGCGCAAAGCCTGCCGCAACGCAGGCCTTCAGATCGCCATTGGCGACAGTGCCAAACATGAAATCGTGCAGCGCATCATCTGCACCAATACCCTCCTGAACACAGGCAGGGTATTTTTTATGCCCGCGTGCAGCCTGGTCATCGGTGGGCTGCAATCCGCAGTATGGGACAGCAAAGAAGCAGAAAAAGGCAAGGATGTGCGGCTGGACAATTTCAGCACCGATATTGACATCCTGGACGCCTTTGAATACAGCTGGGAGCGTTTCATTCCCAAGCTGATACCAAACGGGAGGTGAGTAAGAAATAATGTCGCTAGAGAGTGTTCCGACTTATATTTTGGTCAAAGAACTAGAAAAACGAGAAGGCGTGATAAAAGAAATTGCCGAGCCATATCAACAAATGTCAATGAATGTTGATGGTCCGGCAATTGTTCTTGTTGTCAGAGATTAACCGATTCTACGATAAGGATAGACATTCCTTATGTGTGCAGCAAAGTAACTGCCATGAGAAGCTGCATTCATCAAGTTCTGATAAATCGAAGCAGGAACGCCAGTATATTGATATAGTGCTCCGGAGTTAAACCGAACATGTAATATGCCGTTCTCATACCCAACAGCAGCTAGGTTCGAAGATGAAACAGGAATCATCTGCAATATGGTCACCCCCCTCTCATAAATTCATTATATCATAAAAGGCAGGTGAAAAATTTGCAAATCAAAGACATTGTAGCGCTCTTGAACAAAGAGTACGGCTACAATCTGAACAGCGACTATTACAGCCAGATTGATTTATGGAGTGATTGGTGGCGAGGTTATCACCAGCCCTTTCATGCCTTCAAGGAGGTGGGCGCCAACCATTCCATTTTGAAGCGGGAGCTTTATACCCAGAAAATGGCCAAAAAGGTCTGCGAGGACTGGGCAGCTATCCTGCTCAATGAAAAAACAGAGCTGGTTTTGGACGACAAGGTTTCGTCCGAATTTTTGCTGGGGCAGGATGGTACCGGCGGCGTTTTCGGCGAAAATGATTTCTGGACGCAGGCCAACGCCTTGATGGAAAAAGCCTTCTACAGCGGTACCGGCGCGGTGCTGGTGCGCATGGAAAACATAGAAACCGCAGGCGAAGCAGTACGGGCCGGAGAAGGGAGCGCCATTCGCTTTGACTACCTGACCGCCCAGCATATCATTCCGCTCTCAGTGCGCAACCAGCAGATTGTAGAAGCAGCCTTTGTTTCCGAGGTACTGCAGCAGGGAAAGACCTATGTGTATTTGGAGCGGCATTTGCTGGAGCAGGACGGCTATGTCGTCAAAAATCAATACTTTCGGGAACAAAACGGTCATTTAGAGCCAGCGCCGCTGCCGGAGGGCCTGGCAGAAGAATTCCGCACCAAAAGCAGGATTCCCCTCTTTGCCATCATCCGGCCCAACCTGGTCAACCACTTCAAGAACAATCTGGGCCTGGGCATGAGTATCTATGCCGATGCTCTGGACAGCCTGAAGGGCGTGGATCTGGCCTTCAATAACTTTTGCCGAGATTTGAAGCTGGGCGGCAAGAAGGTGTTTCTCAATAAATCATTGGTGCAGATGGACGAGCAGGGCCATACCATCACGCCTGATGATGTAGCCCAGCAGCTATTCACCACAGTGGGCGACGAAGTGAGCATGGATGAGAATACTCTGATTCATGAATTCAATCCCGACCTGCGCACCGAAGCCAACAAGGAATCAGTGCAGGCTCAGCTGGATTACCTGTCCTTCAAGGTGGGTCTGGGCACCAAGCATTACCAATTTAACGCCGGCAGCGTGGTGACAGCCACCCAATATATGGGAGACAAACAGGAGCTAATCCAAAACGCCAGCAAGCATTATATAGCGGTGGAGCGGTTTTTGCAGCAGTTGGTCCGCGCCGTGTTATGGGCCGGCAGAGAAATCTTACAGCAGCCGGTCAACCCCGATGCTGCAGTTGTCGTAAACTTTGAAGACTCCTACATCATAGATAAAGAATCAGAGCGGCAGAGAGACCAGCAAGAAGTGCGGGACGGCCTGATGAACAAATGGGAATACCGCGTCAAATGGTATGGCGAGGACGAAGCAACAGCAAAAGCCATGCTGGAAGCGCAAGCACAGGGCCTGCAGTTTGAGGAGTGATGAGCCATGCTGACGCCGGAGCAATTAGAGCAGCTGCCCAATAATCTGGTGCGGCTTTATGCACAGCTGGAGGAAGACATCCTTGCCAGTATGGCAGCCCGAATCAACGCCACGAATCTCTTTATTCCCGCCACAGAGTGGCAATTTCAGAAGCTGGCTGAGATGCATAATAGCTATGACGATATCCTAAAGCGATTGTCTGACGCCAGCGGCAAGACAGAAACAGAGCTGCGGGAACTGATGCAGACCGCCGCCAGTGAGAGCCTGAAGTATGATGACACCATCCACAGGGCTGCCGGAAAGTCCCTGCCGCCGCTCAATCAGTCTGCGGCGCTGCTGGCCACCTTGCATGCCGGCATCAAGCGCACCAACGGCTACTTTGAAAATCTCTGCCGCACCACAGCCAATCAGGGCAGCAAACAATTTGCCAATGTGTTGGATCGTGCCTATATGCAGGTAGTAAGCGGCGCCTTCACCAAAGAGCAGGCCATTCAAATGGCAGTGAAGGACTTAGCCAGCCAGGGCATCCATGCAGCCCAATACAAAAACGGGCGAAGCATGAGCCTGGAGGCGGCAGTGCGTATGAATGTAGTAACCGGCGTCAATCAGACCTGCGCCCAATTACAGCTGGAACGGGCCGATGAGGCGGGCTGTGACCTGGTGGAAGTATCAGCTCACGCCGGAGCTAGGCCGGACCATGAGTTGTGGCAGGGCAAGCTCTACAGCCGCAGTGGGAAGTATCCCAAGTATCCCGATTTTGTCAGCAGCACTGGCTATGGCACTGTAACCGGCTTGTGCGGTGCCAACTGCCGGCACAACTTCTATCCCTTTTATGAGGGCATCAGCAAGCGGGCCTACACCGAAAAAGAGCTGGAGCAGATGAAGGCCAGAACCGTGCCTTATAATGGCCGGATGCTGACTGAATATGAAGCCAGTCAGGTACAGCGCAAAATCGAGCGCAACATAAGAAGGTGGAAGCGGGAAAAAGCTGGCATGAAAGCGGCGGGCCAGAGCACAGCAGAAGCAGCCGCCAAACTGAAATATTGGCGCAGAGAGATGGAAAGCTTCACCAGGCAGACCGGATTCAAGCGGCAATACAGCAGAGAAGAAATCTTTGCGGGAAAAACATTGCAGAAAAATAACGCGAAAGGTTCTGCCGAAACAAGAACTTCAGGAAAAAGCGGATTAAAGGTTTTTACGGAAGATGAACTTCGTAAAGCTTCGAAGGACATTAACAGCAAGGTGAGTCGTTATACCAAAAAGGAAAGTAAGTGGACTGGAGCAATTGAGTTCACTTCGAACAATTCTTTCGGGATGGGTTGGGATGGTGTATTACGCACCGCTAATGAGACAGCAGAAGCAATTATTGTACATGAACTATTGCATGCCCGTTCTATTACGCGATATAACGCTATAGTTTATGCAGAAAACAGAAATATGGAAGAAGCAGCGGTTCAGCTATTCACACAGGAGATCTGCCGAAAAGAAGAATATGCAATCATAGAGAGCGGTTATGACGAAATGGTGGATAAGTTGGTTGAAGTGCAAGAAAAAATCGGATATAATAAAGAAAAATTCGCGGCCGATTTATTTGAACAAGAACCGGCAAATCGTTCCGAATGGCTATTACAGCAAGCACGCAAGAAGAACTTGACGATAGGCGAATTGAGCGAAGTGCAGCGATTGGTAGAAGAAATAGAGGGAATGAAATTATGACAATTGAAGAGTTAAAAAAAATCGTAAATGAAACGGAATTCACTCTTGATGCATTTCGAGAAACCAAGAAGATCGTGGATGATTATGCGGATTCGCTAACTGACGCTGAACGCAGAGATTTCATTACTTCCGGTGGCTGGTCCATAATAGAGTATGTGACGATGATGTATAGCGGCTTAGAACATGCAACAAACTCAAGTGAATAGGCGCTTTCTACTAGCATGCACTGTCAAATAAGACGGTGTTTTTTTTATTGCCCTGAGCTAAGGCGTAAAACTGGCTTATTTTTATTGCCGCAATTTTCTACGGCAGCGTTAAATTTCGCCATCCTGCAGGCGTAACAAGGCAGGACCGCAGCGAGGGGCGGTACCTCGTAAAAGATAAACGTAGCGGCAGAAAGGATAGCAATGAAACGAGAATTTTTGGAAGGCTTAGAGGTAAACGGCGTAAAACTCAGTAAGGATTTGGTAGAACAGATTATGGCGGAAAACGGTAAGGATATTGCCGCGGAACAGGCCAAAACTGCAGCCAAGGATACAGAGCTTACCACCGCCAGGAATACCATCAAGAGCTTGGAGGAAGCAGCCAAAAAGTTTGAAGGCACCGATCCAGAACAGCTAAAGAAAGACCTGGCAGATTTGCAGAAAAAGTATGATACTGATTTGGCCGAAAATAAGCGCAACAGTGCGTTAGAGCTGGCCTTGGTGCAAGCCAAGGTGCGAGATGTGAAAGCGGCCAAAGCGCTCTTAAATCTGGAAGAAATCAAGCTGGATGGAGAAAAGCTTTTGGGGCTGGATAGTCAGATGGAGGGGCTGAAAAAAGAAAAAGCCTGGCTCTTTGAGGAAGCGCAGCAAAAGCAGGAGCCGCCGAAGGGCCCTACCGTAAAAACAGGCGCCACCCACGGAGATGGCGCGTCAGGGCAGGAAACCTTTAGTTTAAAAGACGCCGTGCGGGAAAGCCTGCAGGGCAAAAAAGAATGAGATAGAAAGGATGATGTGATATGCCAATTACATTAGAAGAAGCAAAAGTGGGGATGGCAGATAAAGTAGACCAAGCGGTAATTGATACCTTCCGGCGGGAATCCATGCTGCTAGATCGCCTGATTTTTGATGACGCAGTGAGCCCTGGTACCGGCGGCAGTACGTTAACCTATGGGTATCAGCAGTTAAAAACGCCGTCCACCGCAGCGTTTCGTCAGTTAAACAGCGAGTATACACCCAATGAAGCAAAACGGGTGAAAAAGACAGCCGATTTGAAAATCTTCGGCGGCTCGGCGCAGGTAGACAGGGTGCTGCAGCAATCCAGCGGCGCAGTGGATGAAATCAGCTTCCAGCTGGAGCAAAAGACCAAAGGGGCCCGCAATCTCTTCCACAATGAAGTGATTAACGGGAAGAAGGCGACCGGATTTGACGGTTTGGACGCCATGCTCACAGGCGCCAGTACCGAATATAATAAGGATGGGCTTTTGGATATTTCCACCTCAGCCTTGATGGATAGCAGCTATCAATACTTTCTGGATATGCTGGATGAATTTATTTCCGGTTTGGACGGGAAGCCGGATTTTCTGATGTGCAACAGCAAGCTGGCCACCAAAATCCGTTCTGCTGCCAGACGGGCAGGGTATCTGACCCGCAGTGAGGACGCCTTTGGCCGACAGGTGACAGGCTATGCGGATATCCCCATTTTAGATTTGGGGATGTACTATAACGGCACTAGCTCTGTGCCGGTAGTAGGGATTGACGCCACCAAGAAAACCACAGATTTATATGCGGTGACCTTGGGGTTAGATGCGTTTCATGGTGTATCCATGGCTAATGGCAGCCTGATTCACACCTACTTGCCGGATTTAAGCAAGCCGGGCGCTGTGAAGGATGTAGAAGTGGAAATGGTAGCGGCGGTGGTATTGAAAAATACGCTGAAAGCCGGCGTATTCCGTAATATTCAGATTGCCGAAAAAGCTTCTGAGCCGTCTACCCCATCGCAGGGATAAGCCTATGGAAGCATTCGTAAGATATTTGTATTATCAGGAAAGCTATGGCGGCACGCTGTCAGAGGAAGCATTTCAATCGCTGGTGCAGCGTGCTGGCTTCTATGTCAATCAATTAACCGGCGGCAGGGCAGCTAATAATCCAGAAAACGAGGTTGTAAAAATGGCAGTCTGTGCAGTGGTGGAAGCAATGCACAGACAAAGGGAAGGCGGCATAGTAGCCAGTGAGAGTGTGGGCAGTTGGAGCCGGACCTTTGCCACAGGCAATGCAAAATCAGAAGAGCAGTTGCTTTACGAGGCTGCTATGCTGTATTTGGCAGACAGCGGCCTCATAACAAGGTGGTGTTAGCAATGCTGTTTCCCCATAGCTGTACAGTGTATAACCGTTATCGGGAAGGAAAAGAAGATATTTGGCAGCGCACAGTCCTGGAGAGCATTTTCTGGGACAATGTGCGGGGCCTGAACTCAAGAACAGGCGCTATTGACAATGATGATAGCGCCTTAATTATTATCCCTTGCAATAGGTCTGGCTATTTACCACCAAAAGAATTTGTCAGAGCGGAGAATAAAGCTGGATATTGGACATTGCAGCCAGGAGATAAGATTGTATTTGGCGCGATTGATTTTGAAATAGATGAAACCCACCGGCTGGCAGAGCTGGAAAAGGACTATGACGATGTGCTGAACATTACCAGGGTAGACCGGCGCATTTTCGGCAGTACGCTGGACCACTGGGAGGTAGGTGCAAAGTAATGGATATCGAGACAAGGCTTATCTTAAATAATCTGCAGACCATTTTGGCAGCTCGCAGTTTGCAGACAGGCGGTCAGGTACAGCAGTATATTGACAGCGAAGTATTACGTTTGAGCGACCCTTATTTGCCGCACAATTCTGGTGGCCTAAAGGATGCCGGGATTGATGGAACAAAAATTGGCAGCGGACAGGTAATATGGAACGGTCCGTATGCCAGATATTTGTACTATGGTAAATTGATGGTGGGATCTAACGGTTCCTCTTGGGTTCGCCATGGAGAAAAGAAGCACCTGACAGATAAAAACCTGACCTATCAGGGGGCGCCCAAGCGGGGAAGTTATTGGTTTGAACGGATGAAGGCCGCTCACAGAAAAGAAATCTTAAAAGGGGCTGCCAGAATTGCAGGAGGCAGAATATGAAACAAAATAGCATTATCGGGGCAGTGCGGGAATATATCAGCGCCTGCCCCTTTTTGAATGAATTTGCCCGCATCAATGTAGAGTATCTGGATCATGAAACAGATTCCTATACGGTTGATGCCTTACCAGGGGAACCGTTGGTGCAGCGTTATCTGAATGGGGATAGTGAAAAGCAGTTTCTGTTCACCCTGTCCAGCAGAGAAGCCTATGGACCAGATGTACTGCAAAATCTGGAGAACAGCGGTTTTTATGACCGCTTTGCCGACTGGCTGGAAGCAGAAAGCAGAACAGGAAACCTGCCGGAGCTGCCGGAAGGCAAAGAAGCATTATCTATCCGTGCAGTCAGTCAGGGCTTTGTATTTCAGACAGAGTTCGATGCGGCCCAATATCAAATTCAATGTAGGTTATTGTACTATCAGAAAGGAGAATGAGTATGGCAGTAAAACAAAGACACATGCAGGCGGATTATTTAAATATAGCGCCGAAGGAGGATGCAGAATTTGTCCTGATGGGGGCAGGATTTAAAACTTTAGATGAGAGCCCAGCGGCGCAAACCTCCAGTACCCGCTATATTAATGATAAATCGGCCAGTAAATCTATCAATGGTTACGACTGGTCTGCTGCTTTTGACATTGACCAGATTAAGGATGAAAAAGCAGTGGAGTTTATCTGTAAGATTGGGAAAGAACACCTTACCGGGGAAGATGCAGAAACCGAATATATCATTGTGGATCTGACCCAAAAAGGACAGGGAGAAAACAGCTATTATGCCCGCAAGTTTAAAATCGCAGTGGAGGTCGCCAGTTTTGCAGCCACTGATTATAAACAGGCCTGCACCGGAAATCTGTTGGGGATTGGCAGCCCTGTAATCGGGACCTTTGCTACTGACACAAGAACCTTTACAGAAGGTTTTACTGAGGCAACTGCGTAAGGAGGAAGCAGGATGTTGGAAATTAATGGTGTAGAATTAGAGTTTGACATTTTAGACGCAGATATTGCAGAGCGTTACAGTGCGGCGGGAGAAGAACTGCAGGTAAAGCTGCAGGAATTGGATTTGGAAACGCTCTCGGACGCGGAGGGAATCCGGCAGGAGTGTTATCTCGTCTTTGATTATTTTGACGAAATCTTTGGCGAGGGTACAGAAAAAGCAATTTTCAAGGAAAGAACCAATCTGGGCAGATGTCTGGATGCGATGGACCAGCTGGCGGAATGTGCAACAGCGCAGCGCAAAGTGTTCAATGAGAAGATGGGAAAATATAAACCCAATCGCGCTCAGCGCAGGGCAAAGGCATGAGCTTTCTTTTGACAGAGCCTTTGCCGGATACAGTAGAGGTGGGAGCGCTAAAGCTTCCCATCGATACAGATTTCAGAACATGGATTAAGCTAGAGGCCTTATTGCTGGAGGAAGAACTGAGCCAAGGAGACAAAATGATATTGGCTTTAGAGCTTATCTATCCCAATCCGGTACCGCCCTTTTTTATCGCAGAAGCACTGGAAAAAGTCTTCTGGTTTTATACCTGCGGGAAGGAAGCAAAGGAAAGCGAGGGCGCTGAGGATACAGAGGAAGGAGAAGCAGCATTTTCCTATGAAGCCGATGCGCCCTATCTTTATGCTGCCTTTTTGGAGCAATATGGGATAGATTTGATAGATACCCCATTACATTGGTGGAAATTCCAGGCGCTTATGAAAGGATTGAACCCGAATAGTCTGTTTGTAAAAATTATGGGATATCGAAAGATAAAACTCACAGCGGACATGCCGGCGGAGAAGCGGGAGTTTTACAGTAAAATGAAAAAACTTTATGCCCTGCCGGCAACAAAGGAAGAAAGCAAGCGACAAAATTTGATTGAGGAAGCGTTATTAAATGGGGGAGATTTAAGTGGAATCCTGTAAAAAGCTATGGTATACATGCCCCTATTGTGGAAAAAAGCTGGTGCTTACAACAGGAGATGCCGTAAGCCGCGGGGTGTTTATCAAATGCAAAGGGTGTAAAAGAGAAATAGAAATTAAGATATAGAGCCATTGAGCCGATGAAAGGAAGGGATTTCATTGGCGGATGGCTCTATTATTATTGATACCAGGCTGGATACAACCGGTGTGCAGAAAGGAATCCAGAAGCTGCAGTCAGCAGTAAAGACAGGTCTTACCGCAGTAACAGGAGCAGCGACTGCCTTTGCCGGATATGCTGTGAAAGTGGGTTCAGACTTTGAAGCATCCATGTCAAAGGTACAGGCAATATCCGGTGCAACTGCGGAGGAAATCGGGCAGCTTGAGGCAAAAGCCAAGGAAATGGGCGCCTCCACCAAATTCAGCGCTACTGAATCAGCGGAAGCACTGCAATATATGGCCATGGCCGGATGGAAAACCAATGATATGCTGGGTGGTCTGGAAGGGATTATGAATCTGGCTGCCGCTTCCGGAGAGGATTTGGCTTTAACCAGTGATATTGTAACAGACGCTTTGACCGCTTTTGGCCTGAAGGCCAGCGACAGCGGCCATTTTGCCGATGTGTTGGCCAAAGCTAGCAGCAATGCGAATACCAATGTGGCCATGATGGGCTATACCTTTAAATATGCAGCGCCTTTGGCCGGTGCGTTAGGCTATTCCATTGAGGATACTGCTCTAGCCATCGGGCTGATGGCCAATGCCGGGATTAAATCGGAGACAGCAGGGACTGCGCTTCGGAGTATGTTTTCCAATCTGACCAGTGCGGTGGAGTTGACCGGGGATAAGCTGGGCAAATATGTGATTGATACCCAAAATGCTGATGGCTCTATGGTGCCGTTAAAGGAAACCTTAGACGATTTGCGCTATGCTTTTTCCCAGATGACGGAGGCGGAGAAAACAGCCAATGCTGAATCCATTGCAGGGAAGGAGGCCATGAGCGGTCTGTTGGCCATTGTCAATGCCAGCGAAGCGGATTATGAGAAATTGGCCAATGCCATTGCGGATTCTGACGGTGCGGCCAAAGAGATGGCGGAAACCATGCAGGATAATCTGCAGGGCAAGTTCACCATTATGAAGTTGGCATTGGAAGGCTTGGGTATTAGCTTTTATGATTATTTGGAAACACCTCTGAAGGAAGTGGTGGACGAGGCAACGGACTATCTGGTCCGCTTGAATAATTCTTTGAAAAACGTAGGGCTGGTTGGGTTTTCTGACAGCTGGAAGCAGATTCTTGGTGAAATCCTGGAAGAGATTGCCGCCAAAGGTCCGGAGATGATAAAAGCTGCAGGCGATTTGATTCTGGATTTTTTGGATGGGATTGAGCAGAATTCGGATGAAGTGGCAGCGGCGGGTGTGGAGCTGGTGATTGCTTTTTCCGAGGCGATGCTCAAGGTTACAGTGAAGTTAGCCGATGTGGGACTGGCGTTGGTGGTCAGTCTGGTACAGTATCTAGTCAGTAATGCCAGCCGTTTAGGGCCAGTGGCACTGAATCTGGTAGTGCAGTTTGTGACAGGCCTAATTTCCGGCAAGGTGAAGCTGGCAAAACCGGCAAAAGAACTGATTGAGGAGCTTGCTGGGAAGCTGAAAACCAATATTACCAGCAAAATTCCAGAAGTGGGCAGGCAGCTGGTAAACGGTCTGATTCAAGGCATCAAGTCCGGCTGGGGCAATCTGAAAGGCTTTGTGGGTGGCTGGGCCGATGATATTGTAAATTCTGTTAAAAACAAGTTTGGCATTCACAGTCCATCTGCCGTATTCCGGGACCAGGTTGGCCGCATGCTGGGCTTGGGGATGATGCAGGGCCTGGAATCTACAGAGGAATTGCTGATTGATACGGTGGAGACCATTGGGGAGCGGCTCATTGACGCCAATGTATCCGTCCAGGAGAAGTTGAAGCTGCTGGATATAGAAGCCGCCAGGGAGCGGGCAGAAGCTATGGAGGAATACGGTATTGAGAATATTGATGCCATGTACAATGCCTTTATAGAAGCAGAGCAAAGTAACATTGAGGAAAAGCAGGCGCGGCTGGAAGAGATTGAGCTTGCGTTACAAAAGGACAAGAATGATAAGAAACTTTTGGCCGAACAGGAGGCGCTGCAAAATGATGTGGCGCTGTTGGAAGAGTTCAAGAGCAATTATGAAGCTACCTATCAGGATATGGTGTCGGCCTATGAAAAAGCCTATGACGCTATTATGGATAAGCAGACCAAGCTGGAGGAGAAGCTGCAGGCTTTTGGGGAATTGTATGAGGCCCTTTTGGATGAGGATGGACGAGCCACAGGAGAAATCAGGCTGGCCGATTTGCAGGGGCAGATTGATACGATTACAGCTTATGGCGACAGTTTGGAGGCGTTAAAAGCCAAAGGCAGCGTAACCCAGGAGTTTCTGGATGAGATTTTGGCCATGTCGGTGGATGATGGGCTCAAGTATATGCAGCTTTTATTGGACCAGACCGATGAGGACTTTGACAACTATCTCAATTTGTGGAAGGAAAAGCAGAAGAAATCCAAGGAGATTGCCCAGAAGTATTATAAGGACCAGTTTGAACTGTTAAAGCGGGATTTCAATGATAAGATTCAAAAGCAGATGGGACTCTTGCCTGATCAGGCAAGAAAGATTGGTCTGGATGCGGCCAAGAATCTTGCTCAGGGGATTCGCAACAATTCTGGCCAGGTCTTCAGCGCCATTGATGCCATTATCGCTAAAATGGAGGAGATGGAAGCGGCGGCCAATGCTGCCAAGTGGGCGGCGGAGGAAGCGGCCAGTGCGCAGAGTGAATATGCTGCTGCCGCAAGCTACAGTATCACCAATGACAGCCGGACCATCAGCCAGAATGTGAATTTCTACAGTAATACGCCGACGCCGGCAGAGAGCTACCGGGCGGTGAGACAGGCAGGGAAGGAGTTGGCCGGACTGTGATGAGAGAAAAAGACATGGTTCTGAAATTTGAAGCCGCTGGTCAGACAATTCTGGCCGGCGGCGATTATGATTTTAAGATTTTGACGGCGGAGGGTTTTGAGGCGGGGGACTATGAATTTACCAGCGCCGCCAACGCCCAGATTGATGGGCTGACCATCACCGGCAGGAGAACAGCGGCCAGAGAGCTGACTGTGAAGATTGAGTGCAAGGACAGTGAGCGGGGGCGGGTGATTGCCTTTCACAATCCCAAGCTGACGGGAAAGCTGACGGCCACCATCAATGGCCGTACCCGTTGGATCCCCTATGTGGTGAAGCGGCTGCGGTTTTTGCAGGAGAATCTCTATGACCCGCTGGTATATCAGCTGACGATGACCTGTCCCCAGCCTTATTTCCTCGACATGAGCGATTTCGGCAAGGATTTGGCGGCTTCGGTGCCGCTGTTTGCGTTCCCCTTTGTGTGGATGGCAGGTAGGGACTATACGTCCGATTACCGGCAGTTTTCTACCAACTTCTTAGTAATCAATAAGGGGGATGTGGATACGGGTATGAAGGTGACCTTTATCGCTAAGGGCGTGGTGAAGAATCCCAAGCTGTATCTGCAGAATGGCCAGTATATTCGGGTGCTGGTGGATTTGGCCAAGGGGGACCAGTTGAGTATTGAGACCAACAAGGGCAAAAAGAGCATTCTCCTGAACGGTGTGAATAGTATAAACCGCATCGACCGGCAAAGTACGTTCATCGGGTTGGCAATCGGGGAGAATACGCTGACCTATACAGCTGATGACGGATATATGAATCTGGAGGTGCGGCTTTATTATACGCCGATGTATTTGGGGGTGTGAAATGGACGATGTGACGGAATTATATGTGCTGGATGAGGCGTTTCAGATTTTGGATTTGCTGGATGGCTTTATCACGCTGATCTGGAACAAGAAATATTATGGCGTGGGCAGCTTTGAGCTGCATTGCGGTGTGGAGTATGCCAGGCTGCTGCAGGCGGGCAGCTATATATACCGCAAGGACGATGCGGACACGGGAATCATTGAGGAATTTGGCTATTCCAATGATACTTCCTATGGCAAGAAGGTGGTTGTGAAGGGACGGTTTCTGAAGGCTAAGCTGGAAAACAGGGTGATTGATACGGCGCAGAATTTCAGTAATCAGGCTGCCGGCGCGGTGCTTTGCCAGTTGGTGCAGACCTACTGCATTTCTCCTGGCGATACGGAGCGAAAGATTCCCAAGCTAGTCGTAGAGGGCGGCAGTGAGTTGGGCAATTCCATTACCACACAGATTACTGGGGAGACGCTCTTGGACGCTATGGAAAAGATTTGTGAGGAGCAGGAGCTGTCCTGCCAGATTCGCTATGATTTCCTGACAGACCGGCTGCTGTTTCGGGTGTGGCAAGGAATGGACCGCACCCAGGGGCAAAGTGTTAATAATTTTGCGACGTTCAATGAAGAATTCGACAATATTTCCGGCGTAGAGTACAACCTGGAACGGGGTTACAAGAACTTCGCCTATGTGGCCGGCGCCGGAGAAGGCGCTGTAAGAATCATAGAAACGGTAGATATCCGCAAGGACGGGGAGGAACGGCGGGAGCTCTATGTGGACGCCAGAGATTTGCAGCCTACAGATGGAGAGGGCAACGCCATTTCGGAGGCTACCTATCGGCAGACGCTGCGGCAGCGGGGATTGGAAAAGCTCAGTGATTATCAGATGAAGGAAGCCATAGACACCAAGGTGGACAGCAATAACGGGTTTGTCTATGGCGTGGATTATAGCCTAGGGGATTTGGTGACTTTTGTGGATCATGAGGTTGGCATTGTGGCGGAGCAGAGAGTGACAGAGATTTATGAGTATATTGAGGAAGGGGAACGGCGCATTGATGCGGTGTTCGGACAGAGTAAACTGAATGTGATGGAGAAGATTAAGAAGGGAGTTGTATAGATGGAGGCATTTCCGTTTCAGAGCAATTTTTTGGGTTTTGATGAGGCGGGCAATCCCAAGTATGACCGGGCTGTGGGCGCAGAGTTTATGCGGGATCGGGAAAAGCTGTTTTATACCAACGGCATATTCGCCAATCCCAGCGATAACTTTCAAGTGCTGAATGGGACTGGTATGCAGGTAAAGGTACGCCCGGGGACTTGTTTTATTGAAGGGGTGACCGGGATTGAGATTGAGGAAACGGTGCTGCCGCTGTCCACTGCGGAGGAATTGACGGCGCGGACAGATATTGTGGTGTTGCGCTGTGATTTTGTGAATCGCTGGATTGAGCTGGCGGTGAAGACGGGCACTACAGAGCTGACCAGGACGGGCAATATTTATGAGTTGAAGCTGGCGGAAATTACGGTGCCGAAGATGGTGACAGAGATTGGCCAGTCCAATATTACTGATACCCGGTTATCGGCAGAGTGCGGGCGGGTGGCCAGTACCATTGAGCATTTGGACACGGAAACGCTGTTCAATGAGTATTATGCCCGCTGGCAGGAAGTACGGCAGCTGATGGCGGAGAATGAGGCAGCTTATGCGCTGTGGTATGAGGGATTCAAGGCGCTGGCTCAGGAGAATTTGCAGGAGCGATATGATGAGTGGGACAGCCGCATTGCAGCCTTTGACAGCTGGTTCGACAGTATCAAGGCCAGCGTATCGGAGGCCCAGTATTTTGATTTTGACAATCCCACCTACAAGGGTGGCTTGGAATACAGTTACACAGAAAGCGAGAATCCCACGGTTTACACCGAATACTGGAAGACAACGGCGGACGGCAGTGTCTACGCCACCCGCACCAGCACCGCTAACGCCGATGAAACACAGTGGACGGTGGTAACGGTGTGTGAAACGCTGGGTGTGCACAATACAGTTGTCTGGGCAGAACAGACAGACGGAACATGGAAAGGAGAGGTAGAGAATGCCTGATTTTACATCATTTAAGATTATGGGACAATGTAGAACCATATTAGATTATTTGAAAGCACAGATTAAAACAACGCTGGACAGCATACTGACAAAAAGCACTACCATTGAAAATAATGTCGCCAGTATTCTTGCAATTAACAAGGCTCATGGCAGCTTGGAAAGAAGCACTGCTGGCAGTCAGAACTGGACATGTCCTCAAGGCGTGTATCATATTTACGCTACAATTATTTCTGCTTCTGGAGGTGGAGGTGGAGGTGGAGGTGGCGGTGGTGGTGGTGGTGGTGGTTATTCAAAAGGTTCGCTATATTTTAATAGTGGTAGTGGCGGTGGAGGTGCTGGTGGTGCTGGCGGTGGTAGTGGAAAACGTGTAGAAATTGTATTACCGGTTGTACCAGGAACAACTTATGCTTTGACGGTAGGTACTGGCGGTACTGGCGGTACTGGCGGTACTGGCGGAGGCGGCGGAGGCGCTGGTAATGGAAGTAAGGAAGGAATAGGTGGCGGTGGAGGAGTTGCTAATGGATACAGTTATCAGCAAGGTATTGGTGGAGGTGGCGGGAAACCTGGTGCAGCAGGAAATAAAGGATATAATGGTATCTCGAATTCTAATGGCGGTGGAGGTGCTGGTGGTGCTGGCGGTGGTAGTGGAGGAAACGGTGGAGATACAAAATTCGGAAATTTGATAACAGTACCAGGAGGAATAGGAGGAAAAGGCGGTGCTGGCGGAGGCGGCGGAGGCGGTGGAGGCGCTGGTTCTAGAGCACAAGGTGGTACTCCAATAACATATTCTGGCAGTGGCGGCGCTGGCGGTACACAATCTTCCAATGGAAAAGATGGCGGAGTACAAACCACTGCTCTTTATGATAGAATTGGAGGAGGCGGCGGTGGTGCCACTGGTGGAGCAGCTGGTGGTTCCATTGGTAGTATATCAACACTATTGCATTTTTTGTTGTTGTATGTAGTCGGTGAAAATGGCTCTTCTTCACCCAATAATGCATCTGATGGTGTTACGCCTTCAATCACTTCTTCACAAGAGGTTTCTGGTGGAAAAGGTGTTAATGGTGCTAATGGTGGCAGTGCAAATTATGCTTGCTTTGCCGGTGGAAAAGGTGGAAATGGAGGTGCTGGCGGAAAAGGTGCAAAAGAAAATACAAATGGGACTAATGGTTCTACAGGTTCTGCTGGCGCAGCTGGTCATGCTGGCTATATTAAGATTATATGGTAGGTGATAAAATATGGAAGCTATATATTATAAGCTCCCTTTAGATGCAGATTTATCTCAAACAAGCTACAGGGATAGACGGGATACAGATACTCATATTTACATCGAATACAATGAGGGTTTTGTAGGTGAAAACTGGGTTGCGATAGAAGAATCTGAGTTAATCGCAGAATTTGGCTACAATCCCTTTCTTGTGACAGAGGAAACAGCGGAATTGCAGGAAGTGTCTGAACAAGATGAAATCAATGCAAGAATCCTGTTGAACCAAGCTGATATATTGGCCAAGCTGAATGAACAGGATGAAGTGCAGGCACAAATATTGCTGAATCAAACGGGGGTGTAAAGTATGTTTGCGATTGTAAAGCGGTATTATGACCGGGGCATTTATGATGAGAAAGCTGTCGCAAGATTTGTGAATGCCAGTATGCTGACAGCGGAGGAGTACAAAGAAATCACCGGTAAAGAGTATGAGGCAGCCCAATAGGCTGCTTTTTCTATGCGGTGAAAGAAGGTGAAACGGGTGGAAGTAGTATTGGCATTGATTAGTGCGGCCGCATCAGTGATTGTGGCCATAGTTGGGGGCATTGCGCTTGTGAAGCAATCCAAGGTAAAGGCGGACAACGAAGCGGAAACGGCAAGGGTGAATCTCAGGGCGGAGCAGCGTCGCAGGGAAAGTCTGCTCTCCATGCGCATGATGGAGGCTAACACAGAGTTGACTATCTGCATGGCGCTTAACCAGCTATCTGGGCGGGACATGGAAATCTGCGATGTGGAACGGGCGCTCCGGAAAGCGCAGGAGGCCAAGGATGCGTATAACGAGTATTTGCAGGAAATAGGGAAAGAGAGGATGCTATGATGAGTAAAAAAGCATTGAACTGGGTAAAGGCAGCAGGTGTGCGGGCTGTGAAAACGGTAGCGCAGACGGCAGTGGCAACCATTGGAACTGCTGCGGTAATGGATGAAGTAAACTGGATGATGGTAGGAAGTGCGGCTCTGTTGGCTGGTGTGTTATCGTTGCTCACATCTGTAGCAGGCCTGCCGGAATTATCTGACGAATAGTGATTGTAGAACACCTGATTGTGTGGTAAAATATGAAATAGAGAGTAGTCACGCTGTTTTGTTCAGCGCATGACGGCACGGACGGTATTGCCCTGTTTGAGGGGGTGGTAGTCGTGGTTACATGGGAAGGATTGTTATGCGTAATCGCATTTGCATCGCTCATTGTCGAGATTATCGCCTTGATGACGCGCAAGAAAAAGTAACTTTGACAAAATAAAAAGTTACCCCGTCTGGACCGGAGAATCTTGACGGGGCAACTCGCTTTAAGATTATGATGGGCAGCCGTCCGGCTACTCTCTTTATATTAATATCCTAACACAGAGAAAAATATTCGTCAAGCGCTTGCCAGCCGGTAAGCGTTATTTTTTATGTTGAGGTGATTTAAAATGGAACAGCTGAAAATCAAGTTGACCGATATTGACAGGGTAGAGTTGATAGGAGGGACAGTACGGCGGACGGTTGCGCAGGTATTCAAAAGGATGAAGGAAAAGCCGGATTATCTGATAAATGCTGGTATGTATGATATGAAGTCGGGACTTACTGTGTGTGATACCATTGTAGATGGCGTGCTGCTGAATGGGGGAAACTATACAGACAAAGGCTTTGCCTGGGATGATAACAACCTGGAACCGGAGGACACAGCGGCAGCTAAGGTCAGGGGCTACA